>Ga0265298_10000086_pt1 | contig 134505 bp, 123 predicted proteins | sample AusTroGonzalo_MG_3_FD_193486 | JGI IMG/M metagenome (GOLD analysis project Ga0265298, IMG submission 193486) | Bovine rumen microbial communities from tropical cattle in Woodstock, Queensland, Australia - Gonzalo_01 | ecosystem: Host-associated > Mammals > Digestive system > Stomach > Rumen ...
GGCATGGGCGGCTTCGGCGGCGGCATGGGCGGCTTCGGCGGCGGCATGGGCGGCTTCGGCGGCGGCATGGGCGGCCAGGGCGGCGGAGCCACTGTGAGCACCGTCAGCCAGATCCAGGAAAAGTTCCCGGAAGAGTACAAGGCTGCTCAGGAACTCCGTCAGAAGGATCCCGCCGCTTATCGCGAGAAAATGCGCGATCTCCAGAAGAAGCTCACCGACGACTCCAAGGAAGAGTCCAAGTAAGCTGAATCGGGATTTCCCGACATAAGATTGCAATTGAAGCCGGCCGGGCAAAAACCGGCTGGCTTCTTTCTTTTGAACCGAAGACATAAAAATCGCCCCGGATTCTTGAATGGTCCGAGGCGATTTTCACAAAAAGATCATCAAGAGTACGGCCTACCCTTTCAGATTCCCGCGGGCATCGGGATTGTTCGAGATTACCGCCGCCACTTTCTCGCACGCATCCATTTCCGGGCATGCGCCGCAAGTCTCCACGCCTTTTTTCATCGCGCAGCGGCGGATTTCACAGAGCTGTTCGCAGTACACGGTTTTCTTCCCGTCCGCGCGGCAGCCTTCGCAGCTGATATCCTCCGGAAGAATCGTGACATGGTTCAGTTCGGACCACAGCTTCGCCGTTTTCTCGCGCAATGCCCGGTCGTCATGGATCGTGGCGAGGCGCGCATCGCACTTCCCGCAGTCCAGGCCGCAGTATGCGATCATGGTTTTCATGAGTTTTCCTTTCCGGCTTACTTCACGAAATAGGTCTTCAGCGGCGGGAAGCCGTTGAAGCAGACGGCGCAGTAGCTGGCGGTGTACGCTCCGGTCGTGAGCCAGTAGATGCGGTTGCCGGGCTTGATGCCGCTCGGGAGCGCGTTGCGGAATTTCTCGTACATGATGTCCTGGCTGTCGCATGTGGGGCCGGCGATCACGAAGTTGTCAGACGGGTTGCCCTCGGCGTCGCTGTAAAGCGGATACTTGATGCTTTCGCCGATGGTCTCAATCAGACCGTTGAAGAGGCCGGTGTCGAGGTAGACCCACTTGTCGACGCCGACGTTGGATTTCTTGGAGACGAGCACGACCTCGGTCACAAGCACGCCGGACTCCGCCACGAGCGAACGGCCCGGCTCCAGGATGATCTCCGGGAGGCCGTTGGGGAAGTCTTCGTTCAGGTAGCGGGTGATTTCCTCTGCATAGACGCGCGGCGTGCTGGTCTTCGAGATGTATTTGACGGGGAATCCGCCGCCCATGTTCACGAGGCTGAGGCTGACGCCCTGCCCTGCGAGGTAGTCGAAGATGTAGCGGACCTTCGAAATCGCAGAGTCCCACGCGCCGATGTCGCGCTGCTGGGAGCCCACATGGAACGACACGCCGCACGGATTGAGGCCGAGTCCCTTCGCGAGCATGATCAGGTCGATCGCCAGGTCGGGATGGCATCCGAACTTGCGGGAGAGCGGCCATTCCGCCGTCTCGCCGCCCTCGGTCAGGATGCGGCAGGCGACGCGCGAACCCGGCGCGTACTGCGCGAGGTTGCGAATGTCGGCCTCGCTGTCGGTCGTGAAGAGGCGGACGCCCCGGCCGTAAGCATAGGCGATGTCCTTCGCCTTCTTGATGGTGTTGCCGTAGCTGATTCGGTCGGGCGAGACGCCGAGCGCGAGGATCTGGTCGAGTTCGTACACGGACGCAATGTCGAAGCATGACCCCATGTCGCGCAGGACGGTCAGGACCTCCGGCGCGGGATTCGCCTTCACGGCGTAGTAGATGTGCGCAAACGGGTACAGGTTGCGGAGCGCTTCGTAATTGCGGCGGATGATGTTCAGATTGACGATCAGGAACGGGGTTTCATGGCGGTCCATTTCCGCCTTCATCTGCGTCCAGTCGTCGTGGCTGTAGTAATCGTACACATCCTTCAGCATTCTTGCCGTGTCCTTCCTGGTGACATTGTTGTGCCGGGCCGGATGTTTTTTCAGGGCGCGCGGCGTGACAGACAGCCGGATCCGCGGAAGCGGACCCGGACGGGTTTCAGATGCGGCAGTTGATTGCGGAGGACATGTTCCGGAAACAATGCGGCGCGAGGTGCAATCAACCGTATGATAAAGCGAGTATACAATGTAACACGTTTCGCGCATCATGCAAACGCAAAAACATGCAAAACGGCAAAAAAATGTAAAAAAAAACGCCTTGCGGAAAAAAAAACGAAAAAGACGCGTCGGAGGATCATTTTCCGCTTGAAGAAAAACCGTTCGGGATGTAAATTATTGGAGCAGTCTCAGCGTCTTTTCCGGAACGCCTCCGGCCGGACGCCGCGGGTCCACAATTTCACCACACGAAACGGGTCTGAAATGTCTCACTATTTCTTCGACGGCATGGACAGTTACGATACGCCCGAGTCCAACCGCTGCTCCCTCGCGTTCCACCTCTGGCTCCACAGCCGATGGTATTTCTACCAGAGCAATTTCCTGACGTTCATCCTCTGCGGCAACACCGCCTCGCACGGAAAACTCGACAAGGAAGCCCAGATCGCGTATTCCACACGCAACATCCGCCTGATCGAACGCTGCGGCGGACGCATCCACATCCGGGGCCTCAACCACCTGCGCGAACTCGGCGGCAAGCCCGTCGTGATCGTAGGGAACCACATGAGCCTGCTGGAAACCGCCGTGCTTCACGCAATCATCCGCGAACACATCGACTTCTCGTTCGTGGTGAAGAAATCCCTGCTCGACGTACCGTTCTTCCGGCACATCCTGCTGTCATTCGGCGCGATCCCGGTCAGCCGCACCAACGCCCGCGAAGATCTCCGCACCGTCCTGACCGAAGGAAAGAAATTGCTCGAATCTGGTCGCTCCATGATCGTCTTCCCGCAGTCCACACGCACGGAAACGTTCGATCCTTCGCAGTTCAACACCATCGGCGTCAAACTCGCGAAATCCGCGGGCGTCCCCGTCCTGCCCATGGCGCTGAAGACCGACTTTCTTTCCACCGGGAAATATCTCCGCGACATGGGCCCGCTTCACCCCGAACGGCCCGTTCGCTTCGAGTTCGGCCCCGCCATGGACGTCGCCCGGAACAGCCACGAAACGCACCAGCAGACAATCGACTTCATCCAGGGGTGTTTCGACCGCTGGGCGGAAGAGGAAAAAGCCGGAAAGAATTAATCCGGTCCATTCCGCCTCAAATCAGGACATGCGAAAAACTTCCCTCCGGATGGGAACCGGCAGGGAAGTTTTTTTAGATAAAAGCGCGCGGCAAATCCGACGCGGCTTTTCGATGCGGACGTCAGTTGGATTCGAACGCCTCGTGATAGGTCATGTTGCAGATGCCTTCCGGACGGACGGACGACACGCGGGTGAAGTTGCGGCCTTCCGGCATCACGCGCACATGGAACGAAGCGGGCGGCAGAGCCGTTTCGTAGAGTTTCACTTTCAGCGTCACAGGCAGGAGTTCCTTTTTCGCAGCTGCGATCTCATCCTGCCTCACGGGAAAGAGCAGACGGTAGTATCTCAGCGGGGTCGACTTTTTGATGATCCACTTTTCGGGGTCGACGGAATAGCCGTCGGCGCCCTCGGCGACCGCAAAGCACGGGTAGGAGCCGTTTTTTCCGATGATTTCGTAGTCGAAGCGGCTGAGGCTGCGTCCGTTGTCCAGCTTCACGATCAGCTCGATCCACGCCGGGTTCTCGATCGCGGGCCGGTCGAACGCGGATTCGATGTCGAACGACGGCTTCATCCTGCATATCTCGGCGGAGAGGATCGTGCCGGAGCGGAACGGCACGGCGGTAGCCTTTTCGGCGGATCTCGCCGCAGACGCTGCGGATGCTTCCGCGCCGGATGTCTGCGCGTTGACGACGAACGGCGCAGATGCCGCAAGCACGGCGGCGGTCAAAATGGAACGGAAACGAAGCATGGCTTCAAAAACTCCTGTTTCGGTGTCGTGTAAAGAAGGAGCCTGTTTCATCCGGGCGGCCCCCCGGACAACCGGCTTTCTTATTATTATATCCCCGCTTCGATGCAAAATCAAGTTTCCGTTCCGTTTTTTTATGGAAAAAATGAAATGTCAACTGGAATATTCCGCAATTCGGCATTATTGTAAAAGGGCCATTTGACGCGCGCGCCTTTTCGCCCGCGCGTGAACGCGCATAACGCGCGCCCCGATCCCGGAGCCGCGGCCATCACCATCCGGACAGGAACCAATACGCATGAACGACTACGAATCTGAACACGAAACCATGTTCGAAGGCGACTGCATCACGGAGGCCATCGAGAAAATGTCGGAGGCCATCTGCGAGCATATCGCGAACGACCCGCTGGAGTCCGTCGCACTGATCGGCATCCAGGCGGGCGGCGTTCCCCTCGCAAAACGCATCGCGCGCAGCATCCGCGACCGTTTCGGGCACGAGATCGACGTCGGCGCGCTCGACATCTCCATGTACCGCGACGACATCGGCAAACGCAAGACGCTTCCCATGATCCGGGAGACCACCATCCCGTTCGACATCAACGACAAGATCATCATCCTCGCCGACGATGTCCTCCAGAGCGGGCGCAGCGTCCGCGCCGCGCTCGATGCACTGACCGACTTCGGACGGCCCGGCCAGATACGCCTCGCGGCCCTCATCGACCGCGGCGGGCGCGAGTTTCCCATCCACGCCGACTACGTCGGGATGAAGGTCTCGGTCGGTTCCGAATGGCGCGTCTGCATGGACTGGGCCGAATGCAGCGGCACAGACAGTGTTTTCAAGGTCAAAAAACAATAAGGACCCCCCGATATGGATTTTCAATGGACCAAAAAGGATCTGCTGTCTCTCTACGACCTCTCGCGGGACGAGATACTCCACATCCTGAACACGGCGGAAGAATTCAAGAAGGTCTCCCAGCGGAACGTCAAGAAGGTGCCCGCCCTCCGCGGCCGCACCGTGGTGAACCTCTTCGTGGAGCCGAGCACCCGCACGCGCGTCTCCTTCGAGCTCGCCGAACAGCGCCTCAGCGCCGACATCATCAACATGAACGCCGACGTGAGCAGTTTCCGCAAGGGCGAAACCCTGCTTGACACGCTCAAGAACATCCAGGCGCTCCAGGCCGACATCGTAGTCATGCGCCACCAGGCCACCGGCGCTCCGAACTTCCTCGCCCGCGAACTCAACATGGGCGTCGTGAACGCCGGCGACGGCGCGCACAGCCATCCCACGCAGGCCCTGCTCGACATCTTCACCATGCGCGAGAAGAAAGGCCGCATCGAAGGACTGAACGTGGTCGTCGTCGGCGACATCCTCCACAGCCGCGTCGCCCGCAGCAACGCCTGGGGCCTCATCAAACTCGGAGCGAACGTTACGTTCGCGGGGCCCGCCACGCTCGTTCCCCGCGAATTCGAACAGATCGGCGTCCGCGTCTGCCACAACCTCAAGGACGCCCTCGCCGACGCCGACGTCATCAATCTGCTCCGAATCCAGCTCGAACGCCAGCAGAGGGGCTACTTCCCCAGCCTCGGCGAATACTCCCGGTTCTTCGGCATCCACCCGGAGACTCTCCGCTATATCAAGAAAGACGCGCTCATCATGCATCCCGGCCCCATCAACCGCGGCGTCGAAATCGACTCCGCCGTCGCAGACGGCCCGCAGTCCGTCATCCTCGAACAAGTCACAAACGGCCTCGCCATCCGCATGGCGGTCCTCTTCCTCGTCGCCGGAGCGCTCAAATGAACAAGAACAACTCATGGATTCTCAAGGGCGGGCGCATTATCGACCCCGCAAACCATATCGACCGCACCGGCGACCTCTGGATCAGGAACGGCCGCATCGTCGAACCCGGATCCTTCGACCCCTCGCTCGATGAAACCGAAACCATCAACCTGAAGGGCCTCGTGGTCGCGCCCGGCCTGATCGACATGCATGTGCATCTGCGCCAGCCCGGCAACACCGACGCCGAGACCATCCGCACCGGCACCATGGCCGCCGCCGCGGGCGGATTCACCTCGATCGTCGCCATGCCGAACACTTCTCCGTGCGCGGACAACGCCGCCACGATCCAGTACATCAAGGAATTCGCCGCCCGCGAAGGCGTGGTGAAGGTCCTGCCCTCCGGCGCGCTCAGCGTCGGACGCAAGGGCGAGGAAATGTCGCCGGTCGGAAGCCTCAAGGCGGCCGGGGTCGTCGCGCTCACCGACGACGGAACCTGCATCCAGAACAACGAACTGATGCGCCATGTGGTCGAGTACGCCGGAAACTTCGGACTCCCCGTCCTCGAACACTGCGAGGACAGATTCCTCGCCGGAGACGGCGTGATGCACGAGGGCTACTGGTCCGTACTGCTCGGCATGAAAGCGATGCCCTCCGCCGCCGAGGAAACCATCGTGGCGCGCGACATCATCCTCTCCCGCCTCGCAAACTGGAAGATACACATCCAGCACGTCAGCTCCCGCAACTCCGTCCGCATGATCCGTTCGGCGCAGGCAGACGGCGTGCGGATCTCCGCCGAGGCCACGCCGCACCACATCGCGCTGACCGACGTCGAGATCAAGAAGTTCGATACGAACTACAAGATGAACCCGCCGCTTCGCTCCGAAGAGGACCGCATGGCAGTCATCGAGGGCCTTCAGGACGGCACGATCGCCGTGATCGCCACCGACCACGCCCCGCACACGCAGACCGCCAAGCTCGTCGAATTCGACCACGCCCCGTTCGGCATCATCGGGCTGGAAACCGCAGTTCCGGTCGCCCTGACCGAACTTTACCACAAGAACTACCTCTCCCTGTCCCAGGTCATTTCCAAGTTCACGGTCGGACCCGCCACGATCCTCGGCGTCAACGCCGGAACGCTCTCCGTCGGCGCGCCCGCGGACGTCACGGTCATCGACCCGGAATGCGAGTACGTCGTCGACGTGAACGACTTCTTCTCCAAGTCCCGCAACACGCCGTTCAACGGCTATGCCGCGAAGGGCCGCGCCATGGCCACGTTCGTCGACGGCGTCTGCGTCTTCTCGCTCCTGAAGGATTCCGAATCCGAAGACGAGGAATCCCGATGAACTTCGACATGCACGGATTCGCCGCGCTCCTGGCACAACGTCTGCCCATCCGCTCGGACTCCCCCGAAGGCACGGAGGCCGCGGCCGCAGCGATCGCGCGCCAGCTCCCCCCCGGCGCGGTCATCGCCCTGCACGGCACGCTCGGAGCGGGCAAGACGGTCTTCGCGCGCGGGTTCGCCCGCGCCCTCGGGATTGTCGAACCCGTGAGCAGCCCCACGTTCACGCTCGTGCAGGAATACCCGTTCCCCGGCGGCGTGCTGTACCACCTCGACCTCTACCGAATCGACAACTCGGCGAACGCGCTGGCGTTCGGCGTGGACGAATATCTCTACGACCCGCGCGCCTACACGCTCGTCGAGTGGCCGGAACGCATCATGGACATCCTGCCGCCGCACACGCTTCATCTGCTGCTCCGTCCTCTTCAGGGGCAGGATCAGCGCGAACTCTCCCTTGCCGGGTTCTGATGCACACGGCCACCTTTTCATCCTTCCGTTTTTTACACAAGCCACAGTTTTCAAGCCACAGGAAATCCTCCGATCATGAAAAGCATCGTCATTGAAGGTCCGGCGCGCGTCTCAGGCGTCATCACGCCCGGCGGCAACAAGAACGCCGCGCTCCCCATCATCGCTGCCGCCATCCTCACGCGCGACGAAGTCGTCATCCACAACATGCCGAAAATCCTAGACGTCGAAGTCATGCTCGACCTCGCCCGCGACCTCGGCGCAACCGTGAAGCGCGAAGGCTCCACGGTCGTCATCTGCGCCCGCGACGTCGACTCCGCATCCCTGCCCCCGAAAAAATGCGCCGCGCTCCGCGCATCCTTCATCTTCGGCGGCGCCGTGGCGGCCCGCTGCGGGGAATCCTTCATCGGCCTGCCCGGCGGCGACTTCATCGGACGCCGCCGCCTTGATTCGCATTTCTACGGCCTGGAGAAACTCGGCATCGGAAAGACGTTCGACCAGGACACCGCCGTCGTCCATTTCCAGCTTGACAAAGGCGGACTTCACGGCGCGGACATCTTCCTCGACGAAGCCAGCGTGACCGCCACCGAACACATCCTGATCGCCGCAGTCCTCGCGAAAGGCAAAACGATCATCCGCAACGCCGCCGCGGAACCCCACGTGCAGCAGCTCGCCGAGTTTCTGAACCTCATGGGGGCGAAAATCTCCGGCATCGACTCCAACACGCTCTTCATCGAGGGCGTCTCCGAACTCCACGGCGCGGAATTCACAATCGACGCCGACCACATCGAGGCCGCCAGCTTCCTCGCAATGGCCGCGGCCACCGGCGGCGGCCTCGAGATCACCGGCAAACTCCCCCCGTCCCACTACTGGATGGCGAAACGCGTCTACGAGAAATTCAACATCAAGTTCCGCTTCTACCGCGACCACATCATCCTGAAGCCGGACCAGAATCTCCGCGTGCAGAACGACTTCGGCAGCGCCATCCCAACCATCTCCGACGGCCCCTGGCCGCAGTTCCCCAGCGACATGATGAGCTGCATGATCGTCGCCGCCACCCAGGCGCGCGGCACCTGCCTCTTCTTCGAGAAGATGTTCGAGAGCCGCATCTACTTCGTCGACCGCCTGATCTCCATGGGCGCGAACGCCATCGTCTGCGACCCGCACCGCGTGGTGATCTCCGGTCCGTCCGTGCTTCATGGCGGCGAGATGTCCAGTCCGGACATTCGCGCCGGCATGGCCATGATCGTGGCGGCAACCATCGCGCACGGCAGGTCCGTGATCCATAACGCCGACATGATCTTCCGCGGATACGAAAACCTCCTCGACAAACTCCACGCGCTCTCCGTAAACGCAAAACTTGAGGAAACCTGACCCCATGGCATTCTCCAGACCGCGCCGTTCCGCCCGCTCGCAGGCGAAACGCAAAAACGGCGCTTTCAGACAGTCCAGATTTTTCTCCGCTCCGGACGAAAAAGCTCCGCTTGCCGCCCGCAAAGAAAGCAATGCAAAAGAACAGCCCGGCGACGCCTCGGAGTTTCTGTTCCAGCACGCCATCGCGCTCGCCGTCTCCAACGCGCAACTCGAAGACAAGCTCGACGCGGAACATCCGCACGAGATACTGGTTCCGCTCGACTACGCCGACGAATGCCGCGTCAAGACCGACGCCGTACGCTCGTTCTGGCAGGTCCACGGTCTCCCCTCGCAGCTGGTCCGGGAGATCGTTCCCTCGCCCGTTCCCCGCGGCTACCGCGCGACCTCCAAACGTCGCGTCTACGTGTCGCGCGGCGGACAGCTCAGATTCTGCATGGGCTACGGAGCGGAACGCGAAGAGACGCTCCGCTCCGCGCTGGAACCGGAGTCGCACAATGAAGTGTATACATGGCTGCGGAAAATGCTCGTCTCGCCCGTCTACCGGGCCGTCGGACGCAGCCTGAACTTCATTGTCGTGCGCGGCGGATCGGAACGCCTCACGCTGATCCTGAATTTCTTCCACCTGGACGCCGCGGTCATGCACAAGACGAAGCTGCTGGCCGACCACGTCCGCGCCGAGCTCCCGCAGGTCGCCGCGATGTTCACGTTCCTGGACGAAACGCGCTCCGAGTTCTACCTCGAATCGCGTTCGGCCGGGGCGCACCCGTTCAAGAAACTCTTCGGCTCCGAATACCTCGACCTCACAGCCGCCGGATGCAAGTTCCTGTACCCGCCGTCCGCCTTTTCGCAGGTTAACGAATCCATCCTCGACGCATTCCTGCGCGAAGCGAAGAAGCTTCTGAAGCCCGGCCCGGAATCCACCCTGATCGACCTCTTCTCCGGCTACGGTCTCTTCGCAGTCGCACTCGGAGACGACCCGGAACGCGTCGTCGGCATGGACTTCAACGGCCCGGCGATTCATGCCGCGTCCGGCAACGCCCTGCACAACCGCCCCGACGCCGACATCGAGTTCATCGCCGCCGCGGTCACGCCGTCTGCCATCGAAAACAAGCTTCCCCCCTGCCCCGCCGACCTCTACAGCGCCGACGAGGAACAACCCGAGGGCGAGCTCTTCATCCTCGACCCGCCCAGGAGCGGCGTCCGCCCGAACGTGATCGCCGCGATCGCGAAGCGTTCCCCGGCGCGAATTCTGAACATCTTCTGTTCCGCCGACGAGGTTCCGCGCACGCTCAAGGCGTGGAAGTGCAACGGCTATTCCCCCACGGCCGTCCGCGTCTTCGACATGTTCCCCGGCTCCCCTAACGTCGAAACGATGGTCCTGCTGGAGAAGACGAAGAAGAAACAGTCTTCCTTTGCACCGAACGGGAAGAAGAAATCGTCTTCCGGGAAGCAGCCGAGCAGAACAGAAAAAGCTGACGCTCCGCCGCACAAATCAAATCGCGCCGCAAGGAAAGCCGCCCGTTTCCATGGCGAAAAACGCCGCGATGCCCACAAAAAATCAAAATAAAAAGCGTTTATTCTGTTTTTTTACATTTTTCCGCTTGATTTTCCATGCTTGAATGGCATATTATATGACAAGAAAACATGACTAACACGGAGATCAATTCGGAGTTTTTTACATTTTATGAAAATCTCAACCAAAGGCCGCTACGGGCTTCGCATCCTGATGGATTTGGCGCTCCACCAGTCTGAAAAGCCGCGCCTGATCCGCGACATCGCGAAATCGCAGCAGATTTCCGAAAAGTACATCAGTCGCCTCGTGATCGCGCTCCGCAAGGCGGGCATGGTCCGCTCCGTGCGCGGCGTCAACGGCGGATTCCACATCGCCATGAAGCCGGAGGAGGTCACGCTCCTGGACGTGATCGAGGTCATGGAAGGCCCTCTGTCCATCGTCGACTGCGTATCCGTTCCCAAGCGCTGCAAACTCAGCGGAAACTGCGCCCCGCGCGAAGTCTGGTGCAAACTCAATGACGACATCCGCGGCCTGATGCGCGGAATCACGCTCGCCGACATCCTTGCGACCTACGACAGGCAGAATGCGAATGACGGCAGCATGGACTACTGCATCTGAATAACGAAAAGCCGTTTCACTTCGAAAGCGTTTCAAATGCTTTTTTATAACGCTTTCCAATCCTTTTCACGGATTGATAAAACTTTTCCGAACGGATTTCTTTTTCCTTTGGAGGCAGGTCTTTCGCGCCTGTTGTGGTTGATGCAGAGGAAAAACCGGATGATTCTCGTACCGGATGCCTGACAGAAAAAAACATATTGTTATCGTTTTTTTCGTTCAGCATAGGCATAATGCTATAGAGAAAGGTCGTCGTCATCCTCGTTGACGCGCGCCGTGCGCGGCGTCGTGCGACTGCCGATGAGACCGCCCGATCCGCCTGAACCGCCGGAGGAGGCTGTCCGGGAAGGAACCACGCGAAAAATCGGACCGTAGGGATTGAATTCTGGGAAACTGGTTCGAGGCTGTTCCGGCAAATCCAAAGTCGTGCGGAAAAGAGTGTAACGGTCGGGATGTGGATCAAGCGGCTGGTTGTTTTCATCCAATTGCTCAATGTAGAGAGCCTGCGCGTACTCTCCGCCAGGGATTTCCGAAATCAGCACCTCAATCGGATACACTTCGCCTTCCTTTACGGAAATCGGCAGACCTTTCGCGAGGTCATACGCCGCGCCGCCGTTTCTGGCCGGATAAGTTTCAAGTTTCTGCCTGGAATAAAGCGAGCTTCTGTTGGGGATGCTTCTGTCGCCGTCGCCCTTCAACGCGCGAAGATTGCCGGAGTTGCGGTCCATCGCCCAGAATTCGCCGGACGAGAAGGTCGCGCAACCGTAGTCCAGCACGATCTCCTTATTGAACCGGACGAACATCACATCGTCGGCGGCGCCGAGGAAACGGAACTTGCCCGTAAACGGCGCAACCACGTTGCCGGAGTAGATGCACACCCACGCCGCGGGTTTCACCGAACTCTCGCACTGGTACGCCTTCGGCGCTTCGGCGGCGCGAATCTGCTCCGTGAAGAAACATGAAGTCCAAAGACGGGTCGGCGAGCAGTAGTACTTGTCAAGCGCGGGATAGTGAACCCGGCCATCGTTGTCGTATTGTCTCGCCCAGGAACCGTTCACAAAGGACTGCATGATCTTTAGAGTCGGAGCGACACGCTGATGGAGATATTCTCCGGTGCCGGGGTCGTTTCTGAAGTCGTCGGTCGCCCGGCGGTCGCGCGTCTGTTTCAGGTCATAGAACACCCCCTGAAGCATGCCCTTCGTATTGCCGCGCCCGTCGCCCTCGCCGCCGTCGCCCATCTTGCCGCCTCCGCCCGGACGACCGAATGGCAGCACGCCCTGGAGCTTCAGCGCGGAATTGCTGTCCGGGATCGTCAGCGGAGTCGGGATCTCAATGTCGGTCATAACCTGAACGTCCGTCACGCCCACTTCTTCCATCTGCTGCTGTTCGGCGGAGTCGTAGCGGTCGAGATTCGGGCTGGACGTGTCCATCACGGTCATGTCGGACGGCATGGGCTCATCCTCGGGCGGAGGCAGGACGGGTTCCAGTTCCGTAATCTGCACCGGGTCGATGTCGTCCTTGACGGCGTTCGGCGCAATGAACACGAGCGTGCCGAGCAGGACAAGCAGGATGATATGAAACGCGAGCGAAAAAACCGGCCCGGTGACGTGCTGGCGGACGATGTCCGTCCATGTCATGGGAGCAGCGGGATTTGCCTCCGCCTCAAGCTCATTTGCCGGATTCTGGGGCTGTTCGATCAGCATTGTGTTCACCTCATCGGAAAGAAAAACGCATCGCCGGAATCAAGCCCGCCGGGATGCCGCACTAAATCTTATTTCATAATTTATAGCGCTTTCACTCCGTTTTCAAGCTTTTTTCCCTTTTTATCCTCATCTTTTTGCAAAAAAAGTCCGCCCCCCGGAAAAGAAGCGTGCGGACAATAGGAAAGATAAGACAGGACAACGCTCAGAGCGACAGGTCCTCGTCGTCCTCGTTGACGCGCGCAGTGCGCGGCGTCGTGCGATTGCCGATCAGCCCGCCGGAACCGCCGCCGGAACCGCCGCCGGAGGAAGCCGTCGATCGCACCACGCGCCAGATCGGGCCATAGGGATTGAACGAAGGAGACGGAAGCTTGCCCCCTCGGGAACCGTTCGGTTGTTCCGGCAGGTCCAAAGTCGTTCTGAAGAGCGTATACGGCTCCGGATTCGATTCGTCAAAACGCCCGTCCGAATCCGGCCGTTCCACGAACAGCATCATGTTGAAACTGCCGCCGGGAATTTCCGAGATTAATATCTCAATAGGATAGACCTGCCCCTCCTGCACATCCAGAACCGGGCCTTTCGCGATGCCATGCTGGTCGAAACCTGGATTGTAAACATCGAGCTTGTGTTTGGAATAGAGTTCGCTGTCCGCGATCGCCCGGCGATTGCCGTCCGAATCAAGGTATCGAACCCATTCGTTATAGTTTTCGAAGCGTCTTTCAAGAGAATACGAATACCAGCCGTATTCGAACACGATTTTTTTATTGAACCGGACGATCAGGACATCATCCCCGAAACCGACAAACCGGAATTTTCCGGTGAACGGAGCCACTACATTGCCGGAATAAATGCAAACCCATGCCGAAGGATTCACCTCCTTTTCGCACTGGAAAGCAGCGGGAGCTTCTTCCGCGTTGATCTGGACCGGAATGTAAAAGCAGGAATTCCAAAGACGCGTGGACGAGCAGAAATACTGATCCAGTTCCGGATAATGCACACGGCCTTCATTGTCGTACTGTCTCTGCCAGGAACCGTTCACGAATTTCTTCATGATCGGCAGGATTCCATGATGCATGCTGGAAGAAGCGACAGGCGTCGATCTTCTGTCTCTGGTTTGCTTCAGGTCATAGAACACGCCCTGAAGCATGCCCTTCAGGTTGCCGCGCCCGTCGCCCTCGCCGCCGTCGCCCATCTTGCCGCCTCCGCCCGGACGACCGAACGGCAGCACGCCCTGGAGCTTCAGCGCGGAATTGCTGTCCGGGATCGTCAGCGGAGTCGGGATCTCAATGTCGGTCATAACCTGAACGTCCGTCACGCCCACTTCTTCCATCTGCTGCTGTTCGGCGGAGTCGTAGCGGTCGAGATTCGGGCTGGAGGTGTCCATCACGGTCATGTCGGACGGCATGGGCTCATCCTCGGGCGGCGGAAGAACGGGTTCCAGTTCCGTAATCTGCACCGGGTCGATGTCGTCCTTGACGGCGTTCGGCGCGATGAACACGAGCGTGCCAAGCAGGACAAGCAAAAAGATGTGAAATGCAAGCGAGGAAACAGGGCCGGTGGCATGCTGCCGGACGATATCCTTCCAGCTTGCCGAAGCCATCGGAACGGCCTCCACCTGTTCCTGCGGGATTTCCTGTTCAGTCATAGAAAAAACTCAATAAAACGTTCAATGTTCAGGGTCCACGATAATATACACGGCTCAACGCAAAAATCAACCGGGAGAAACAAAAAAACAACCTCGCTATTTAGAAAAAACATAATTGTCGTTAAAGCCAAACGTTAAAAATGTCTTCGTCGCCTCAAAAAAGAGAAGCCGCCCCCACCTCGGACGAGGGGAAACGGCTTGAAGCGGGCATCCGCGAAAAAGAGTTCTGCGGATGCCGGACTTACTTTCCGTTGACGAGCACTTCGGCGATCTGGACGGCGTTCAGGGCGGCGCCCTTCAGGAGCTGGTCGCCGCTGATGAAGATGTCGAGGCCGCGCCTGTCGTCGCGGGAGATGTCCTGACGGATGCGCCCGACGAGCACGTCGTACATGCCGGTCGCTTCCATGGGCATCGGATAGACCTTGTTTTCGGGATCGTCGCGGAGCTGGACGCCGGGGGCCTTGGCGAGGATTTCGCGGGCTTCTTCGGGCGTGATTTCGTTTTCGAACTCGAGATTGATGGATTCGGAGTGCGCACGCATCACCGGAACGCGGACGCTGGTGCAGGATATCTTCACGTTCGGAAGGTGCATGATCTTGCGCGTCTCGTTCACCATTTTCATCTCCTCCTTGGTGTATCCGTTCGGCTGGAAGACGTCGATGTGCGGGAAGAGGTTGAACGCAATCTGCTGCGCCATGACCTTGACTTCGGCGGGCTTGCCTTCGAGGATCGCGCGGGTCTGCTCCATGAGTTCGTTCATGGCCTTCTGACCGCCGCCGGACGCGGCCTGATAGGTGGAGACGACCATGCGGCGGAGGCCCTTGGCCTGATGAAGCGGCCAGACCGGGGCGCACATGATGGCGGTGGTGCAGTTCGGATTCGCGATGACGCCCTTGTGCAGGAAGACGTCGGCGGCGTTGACTTCCGGCACGACCAGCGGCACATCGTCCTCCATGCGGAACGCGCTGGAGTTGTCGATCATGACCGCTCCGGCGGCCGTGACGGCGGCGCGGAACTGCTTGGAAATGGACGCGCCGGCGCTGAACAGCGCGATGTCGACGCCCTTGAACGAATCCTCGGTCATCTCTTCGACCGCGACGGTCTCGCCGTGGAATTTGAACGTCTTGCCGACGGAACGCGCGGAGGCGAGGAGTTTCAGGTTCTTGACAGGGAAATTGCGCTTCTCAAGCGTGAGGAGCATTTCGACGCCGACCGCGCCCGTGGCGCCGGCGATCGCGACATTGACAGGATTAGCCATGTTCGTGGGTCTCCAAAATATCGTTGAAGTTTTGGTTTTGGGAACAGTATCGTTTATAAGTATATCCGAATACTATACAGCAGGAATCCGTGTTTTTCAAGCAAAGGTCTTTTTTTTCGGCAAAAAAAGACGGACCCCGCGCGGAGTCCGTCTTACGATCATTCCGTTTCGCAAAAAATCAGGCTTTCTTTTCCTCCGCGGGAACGGCGGCCTTTACGGCTTTTTTGCGGCCGCGCTTGGCCGGGGCGACTTTCTTAGCCGCAACTTTTTTCACGGCCTTCTTCGGCGCGGGAAGTTCGCCGGGCGCTTTTTCCGCAACGAGAGCATATAATTTGCGCTTGCCGAGTTTCACAAGAGCGTTGAAAGCCTCGATCTGGACGGTGCGCGGACGATTCTTGCCGATTTCCCAATGGCTCACAGTGAAAGGCGTAACGCCGAGAAGGATCGCGAGAGCCTTCTGGGAGAGATCGTACTTCTTGCGGAACTTCACGAGGGATTTCGGAGAGAAACGGACCTTGCGGCCTTCCTGGACGGGCGCGGCCTGAGGCTTTTCCGCGTCAGCGGGTTTGACGGCTGCGGCGGACTGCTTCTTTTCCAGTTCGTTGATGCGCTTCTGAAGGGCGCTAATCGTTTTCTTCTGCTCGGCGATTTTTTCATCGAGAGCTTTGAGTTCCTTGCGTGCCAGACGGCGCACTTCCTCCTGGAAGGTCTGCTTGAAATCAGGCATTGTGTTCTCCTTTCGAATTGAGAATGCAGTTAGGTGGTTGCAAAGTTGGCGCTGCTTTTTATTTTCAATAATATATCCCCGTTTTTTAGAAAAGCAAGTGTCAAATCGGAAAAAACGCTTTTTTTCAGGAATCGTCATCCGCTCATATTTTAACTGCTTTTTTCTGCGTGGGAAAGCAGGATGTTCCGTTAGCGTGCAAACGTCAAAAAGGGCTTCGCACAATCCGCGCCTCGGACGGAAAAGGCAGTTCGCCAACTGTCCGCACAGCAACAGGCTGAGAAAAAACGAAATCAGCGCTTGTCTTTGGCTGTTCCGTCCGGAATCGCCCATTTCCCGGCGTCCAGACCGAACGAGAGCAGAAGCATCTGCGCCCCGGAAAGCAGCATCAGAAGCGCCGCGGTCCAGGAGATGGCGGCGACGCCGATGAACGGCGCGACGACCAGCAGAACGCCGATCAGTGCGGCGACCAGTCCGGGCATCGGAAGGACGATCTGCCCGAAACGTTTCTGAACGGAGAGAATCCCCCACACGCCGGTGAAGATCAGCCACACGCCGACCACGATCATGATGAACATGTCGAAATACAGGGGATAGATCAGCAGGCCCGCCCCTGCAACCGCCAGAAGGAAAAACAGGACCAGCAGGGAGGCCGAAACGCGTCCGCTGTTCCACGACATCAGGAAGGACGCGATCGCAAACAGGACGATGACGCCGCCGACGGCCATCGTGACGGCCGTCAGGACGAAAACGGGGTTGTACAGACCGAACAGACCGAGAAGGAACAGGACAAGTCCGCGCAGCAGAAGCACGGGGCGCGAGGCGTGAAACGAAAACAACTTTTGAGGGATCGTATAAAATCTTTCCCATGTCCGGTCTTTTTTCATATTGTCAGCTCCGTTTCCTCTTCAGCGGCCATCCGGCGGATGACATTCCCGCGCCGGAATCGTTCCGCGGTCAGTTTCATTCGTTTCGTTCCCCTTTTCGTCTCCCGCCCGCGCCAAGACCCGGCACGCGCAGTCCGAACACCAGCGCGAGCATCCCCGCTCCGGAAATCAGAAGCAGAACCGCCACGATCGTGGAAAAGGCCGCCAAGCCCGCAAAAGGCGCAACGGCGAGCAGAATCCCGATCAGGATGGACAGGACGCCGGAGCCGGAGAGGAAAAGGCGGCTCGGGGAAACGGAGGCGGAAACAAGTTCGCTCACGCCCGTGGCGATCAGCCAAACGCCGAGCACGACGGCGATCATTACGTCCGCCTCGACCGGCCGGACAATCATGACGACGCCCGCGACGCACAGCAAAAGAGACCAGAAAACGCCGAGGTAACGGCGGCACGCGAACGTCAGAAACAACGCCCCCATGGCGTCAAGCAGCAGAAAGACGCCGAGAATCACCGTGATCGCGGCCAAACTTCCGATCGGACGGAACAGACCGATCAGTCCGAGGATGAAAAAGACAAGTCCGCGAATCAGAAGGGCCGAACGGTTGGCGTGAAAGAAAAGCATTCTACGCGGAAAAATGTAATTGCTTTCGTAAAAAGGTTCCTGCATCCGTCTCTCTCCGTGTTTTTTCCGTTTTCCGTTTTCGTGAAATGCCGAATGTTTTAATATATCACTTAAATCATGTTTTTACAAACATGCATCGTTCATATTCCATGTAAATTTGACCGTTTTGCTTGATTTTTGTTCCGCGGACGGTTATATTTTCCGAAAAAAGAACTACCAGACTTTCAACCATGACACCGCGCCCGTTCGACAAACCGACCGATCCGTCCGTTCCGCTCCTGATGCACTGCTGCTGCGGCCCGTGCGCCGCCGGAAGCGTCGCGCCCGTGCTGGACGACGGTCGCCGCATCACGCTCCTATTCTCGAATTCCAACCTCGACACAGAGGCGGAATACCTGCGCCGTCTGGACGCGCTGAGGACGCTGGCGGATTACTATGGGCTGCAAGTGGAAACCGACCCGTGGGATCACGCCGGATGGCTCGAATTCGTATCCGTCGCACCGGATTTCGCCGACTGCCCGGAACGCGGCGAACGGTGCAGGAGATGTTTTCTCTGGCAGCTCACGCGCACGGCAGAGTTTGCGGAACGTATCGGAGCGCACTTCACGACCACGCTCACGCTCGGCCCGCGGAAGGATTCCCGTGAAATCCACGGGATCGGCGCGCAGTGGGGCGATCTGTTCGAACCGTGGGATTTCAAGAAAGGCGGCGGCAATCTGCGTTCGCTCGAACTTTGCCGCAAGCTCGGTCTCTACCGCCAGAACTATTGCGGCTGCGAATTCTCCAGGCACGCGGACTGAACCGCGTTCGCTCCGACCCCGTTTCAGGTTTCTTAACGTTCCGCAATGCCGTTCCTCAGAAGTTTTGAGCAAATAATATATGCTTTTGTCTAAAACTAATATGGCGGATACGCTTTCGCATGGTATATTGTTGCAAACCGTCGTTTCCCGGCTCATATCATCCTCAAATCATACCAACTTTTTCATCACGGAGATGCATCCATGAAACTCCCGATCCGTTCTCTCTCCGCCGCGGGCGTCGCGCTCGCGGCCGCCGCCACGCTGTCCGCCGCCGATTTCCATGACTGGGCGCCGACTCCGCCGATGGGCTGGAACAGCTTCGACTGCTTCGGGCTCAGCCTCACCGAGGCCCAGGCGAAGGAACAGGCCGAAGCCATGGTCAAGCAGCTGAAACCGTTCGGCTGGAACGTCTTCGTGATCGACCACCAGTGGTACAACGACAATCAGAAGGGATTTCAGAGCGACATCCGCCACACGTTCGCCATGGATGAATACGGCCGCTTCATCCCCGCCCCCGGGCGTTTCCCCTCCTCGAAGGACGGCAAAGGACTGAAGCCGCTCGCCGACTACATGCACGAACGCGGCCTGAAGATCGGCGTGCATCTGATGCGCGGCATCCCGCGCCAGGCCGTCCGTGAGAACACGAAGGTGAAAGGTACGGACTACCGCGCGCAGGACATCGTGAACATGCGCAGCACATGCCCGTGGAACCAGGACATGTACGGCGTGGACATGAGCAAGCCCGGCGCGCAGGAATACTACGATTCCGTGTTCGAGCAGTTCGCCGAATGGGGCCTCGACTTCATCAAGATCGACGACCTTTCCCGTCCGTACGCCACCGCCGAGATCGAGGCCATCCGCAAGGCCATCGACAAATGCGGCCGTCCGATCATCCTCAGCCTCTCCCCCGGCGACACCCCGATCCAGAACGGCGAACACGCCGACAGGCACGCCAACATGTGGCGCGTCTCCGACGACTTCTGGGACCGCTGGGAACCTCTCCGCGGCATGTTCGGCCGTCTGCACCGCTGGGAACCCTACCGCATTAAAGGCTCCTGGCCGGACGCCGACATGCTTCCGTTCGGCATCATCGAGTTCACGCGTCCGACCAACTTCACGCACGACGAACAGCGCCTGTGCTTCACGCTGTGGTCGATCGCGCGTTCCCCGCTCATCCTCGGCGCGGACATGACCAAGCTCGACGACTGGACGCTGAAGCTCCTCACGAACAGGGAAGTCATCGAGATCAACCAGAACAGCGGGAACAACCGTCAGCTCATCCAGGACGGCGACCTGATCGTCTGGACCGCCGACGTTCCCGGCAGCGGGGACAAGTACCTCGCGTTCTTCAACACCGGCACGTCCGAGTACAACAAGTACGACCGCCGCAAAGCCCTCGCCGAAAGCCCCGGCGTCGGCCTGCAGGGCGTTCCGGAAGCCGAAATCACCGCCGACATCAAAGGCTCGAAGATTCTCGCGCTCGCCGTCGTCGACAACGGCTACGGATCCAGCTACAGCCATTCCGCCTGGATCCAGCCCGAGATCTCCGGTCCCGCCGGAACGAAGAAACTCGTCGACATGAAGTGGGCCTCCGCGCAGGCGGGCTGGGGCGCGGTCCGCAACGGCCTCACCAGCGACGGACAGGAGATCGACGGCATCGGAACGCACGCGCTCTCCCTCATCGTCTACAAGCTCCCGGAAGGCTACGACACCTTCAAGTCCAAGGTCAAGCTCGTCGACAACAGCGATTCCCGCAACCGCCTCAAATTCCTCGTCCTCGACGAAAAGGCGTTCGAACAGCCCTCCCCCGAGACCAGCGACATCAAAGTCGATCTCGCAAGCATCGGACTCTCCGGCAAGGTCGTCGTCCGCGACCTCTGGGAAGGCAAGGAAGTCGGAACCGCCGAAGGCGCGTTCACCTGTGAAAAACTCCCGTGCCACGCCACGAGACTCTACCGCCTCTCCCCCGCGAAATAAAAACCACGCCCCCGGCCGTGTGAAAGAAAAAACACAATCAATAACATCCAAGCTCCGGCAGACTCATCTCCGCCGGAGTTTTTCTTTAATTCGATTCGATAAAAACGTTAAAAAAGCTCTGTTTCTCTCTTGATTTTTGTCCGACATGATATATATTATTGCCATATATTAAACCCTGGAGATGGAGCAATGGAAACGGCAAAGATATTTATGACCGGACGCTCCCAGGCGGTCCGCATTCCCAAAAAGTACAGATTCAACGCCGCCGAGGTGGAAATCCGGCGGCGCGGCAACAGCGTGGTCCTCACCCCGATTTCGGGCGCAGACGCGTTGCAGGCGTTTCTTGATCTGCCCTGCTGTCCTGACTTCAAAATCGACCGCGAACCTGCGCAGAAAACCCAGAAACGGGATTTATTCTCATGAGCCGATATATGCTTGATACGGACATGGCGTCACATCTCATCCGCGGAGACCGTCCTGCCGTCACGGAGACGTTCAAAAAGCATTTCCGAAACGTCTGTGTTTCTTCTGTCACGCTCGCCGAACTGCAGTGCGGAGCCGCAAAACGACGCAGTCAGGCGCTCACGAAAAAGGTTCAGGCATTCTGCAAACTCGTTCCGTGCGTTGACTGGGGCGCGGAGGAGGCGGCGGCATACGCAAATCTCCGGACGGATTTGGAAGCCGAGGAAACACCGATCGGGTCTATGGACATGCTGATCGCGGCCTCCGCTCTCGTCGAGGGGGCGATCCTGGTCACGAACAACACCGCGCATTTTTCCCGGATTCGCGGACTGAAACTGGAAAATTGGTGCGAAACATAAGCTTCGCACCGGAGCGAAAAGGGATTGGAAGACGGAAGACGTTTTTACGCCAGCAGTCCGGCGAAGAGGTCTTTCGAGGCCGCGACGGGAACAGGCGAGACGGCGGGATCGCACGCGCCGGACATCCGCAGATCGGCGAGATCCGCGCCGGAAAGCGTCACAAATCCGGAATCCGCGAGAACATCTGCCGAAACGGCATCCGATGCAAGGGTATCCATGAAAGAGTCCGCCGCGAAGGCGTCCGCCAAGACGGAATCCGCCGCGGCGGCATTTTCCATAACGCCCCAGCCGTCCGTTTCTTCCGGAGCGGTCAGCGCGTTCATGTCCTGTGAGACATACTCATACGTCACGTTGTAATATGCGTTTCCGCCTTTCTTCGCATTGGTGGACTTCATGCAGAGATAATAATCGTCGTCCTTTTTGAGTTGACGCGTGAGCGTCGCCGCATACACGCCGTCCTTCTTCTTGAGCGTCTTCGACTGAACGGCTTTCAGGGAATACTTTTCGCCATTCTTGACGAGCTTGTAAAGCGTGAACTTCGCGGCGTCGTTGGCCTCGACGGTGAAACTCGCCTTCAGGTCCTGCGACAGCTTGATCTTCGCGTAGTCCGTATCGTCGTTGTGACCGACGAAATTCTTCCATTTGCCGTAGTTGACCGCGACTTTGTCCATCTGAACCGCCTTCGAGGTCAGGCCAAGCGAGATCGTCTCGCAGACGCCGACCAGTTTCTTCTTCGAATCGACCAGGACATTGTTCTTCCGATCGTCGATTTTATCGAAGAAGATGGAGGAAGAATCCAGCAGGATGTCGTAGTCCGCGTTCCCGTGCTTGTCCGCATTCGTGGACTTCATGCAGATGTAGTAATCGCCCTCCTCCAGCAGAAGCCCCTTCGTGACCGTACGATACGCCGTTTCGCCGACCTCACCGTACAGGCTGTTTTTGGAGAGTTTCGATGAGAGAAGCGATTTCAGGGAATGCTTCCCCTTTTTCGGGCCGTTCAGGCTGTAGATCGCAAAACTCGAAGCATCCCCGGCATTCACCTGAAACACCAGCTTCGCCGCGGTGTCGAGATGGAATTTCATGTAATCGACCGCGTCTCCGCAACCGACCCAGCCGCCTGTCAGGACTTTCGAGGTTCCGGCCTTCAGCGTCTTGATCGTGGTTTTATCGACTTTGCCGTCCGAACCGTTCTCCCTGACGTCGCCCCAGTCGTCGGAGTTGTCGCTCTTCAGGTAAAACTCCTTCTGGTCGATGTTCACATTGTAATACGCCCGACGTCCTTTCTTCGCGCTCGCCTCCACGGAAACATAGTAAACGCCGGACTCCAGCAGGAGCTGTCCGGTCGACGCGGTGTATTCCGCGGCATTTTTCGAAGCTTTTTTTGCCGAGACGGATTTGACGGCCTTCACGGCAAATTCGCCGTCATCGAGCGGAACGAGTTTCCACACGGTGAATTTCGCGGAACCGGTGGCGTTGACGGAGAAGTTCAGCCTCGCGGACTTGTCCAGCGTGATCTTCGCAAAGTCCGCGCCGTCGCCCTCCCCGGCGTAGTTTTTGTATGTGCGGTTGTTGACGGTTATCGCGAGTTTTTTGTCCATGACGACCGCCGTAGTTCCCGTTGAGGGAACGGGGGTCGAGTTCAGCTTCCCGGCGTATTCCGGCAGCACGTACTTCCTTTTCGAGACAAAGAGGTTGTTGTTCCAGCCGTCGTCGGCGTCGGGTCTCGCATCGGTCCAGATTTCCTCGCCATCGACGTATGCCGCGACGGTGAGGGAGAGGTCTCCCGAACCGCTGAGGTTCAGAGCGTATGTCCGGTCGCCGACCTGCGTTTTTGTGCCGATCTTGACCGACCCGATCTTCGTGCCGGACGTGTCGCATATGGCGAAAATCTTCTGCTGTTCGGAGCGGTATTCCGAATCCTCCCTGAGCGAGTATGCCTGCGTCGCGAGCGCGTAGGTTCCCTTCGTCTGCGTCATGCCGGAGACCGTGATCGTGTGGCGCGGATCGCCGACGTTGACCGGCATCACGTTATAGTTTTTGAGCAGGGCGTCCTTGTTTCCCTTGAGCGCGGAGATGTCGAAGTCGATGATGCCGCCGTCCGCGACGATCACGCTGCCGTTCCCGAAATCGAGTTTGCCCGTGATCTTGCCTCCGCTGAGGACATCGAGATAGCTTTTGGATGTTTCGAACGCGATGTCGCTTGCGACGCCGCCCGAGAAGACCTTGAGCCAGCCGCCGGAGATCACGGTGTTGGCGGCCAGGCCGCCGCTGTACACTTCCAGAGCGGCGCTGTTCTTCAGTGTGATATGGGAGGCGACCGTGCCGGAATGGGCCGTGGCGCTCGTCCATTCGTTCAGGACAAGGTCCTTGAACGTGTTCGGCTTGATCTTGACGTTCGGATCGTAAAACTCGTTCGCCTCGAAGATGCGTTCGTCGTAAACCTTCATATATCCGCCGTTTTCCACAAGCGTGACATTCTCCAGGTCATCGAGATACATGACGCCGCCGGAATGGACCGTGGCCAGCCCGACATTGTTCGCCTTATAGAGATTCGCGGAACCGCCGTCATAGACGTCGACCGTGCCGGCGCACCCAGGACCGTACGGCGCGGCGGAACCGAGGGTCAGGCCGCATCCGCTGGAGACTTTCACGAAAGCGGCGGACGCCCAGTCGGTGATCACCAGTCCGCAGCCGGAGGTCTTCATGTCCCAGCCGGCAAAGCCAGTGACCTCGATGCCGAGCGATGTAACGGACGTCTTGCCGTTTTTCTTGATCGCGGCGCCGTTGGACGTCACGACATAATCGGTCGGGCGTCTGAACCAATCGCCGGCCATGGTCAGGCAAAGGATCGCCCCGTTGGCCGCCGTGATGTTCCCCGCCTGGGCGCCGTCGCCGATTTTCAGGACGCCGCCCGACTGCACGAAATTCGTTTCCCCTGGGAAACAGCCGGAAAGGAAACTCATCGTTCCGCCGCTGCAAACAGACGTTCCGCTTGCCGCGCCGTACTGGCCGATGCTGACCGCAGCCCCCTTGGATATCTTGCATTTCGAGGCGACGCCGCCGGAGAAAAACAAAGCGGACTCGCCGCTGGTGAAGGTATAAGTCAGTTCGGATTCGATTTGATAATACATGGGGAAATCCCTTTCCGCGAAAAATAGGCGTTTTATTTCACCCTTAAATATAGCATGGAACGATCAAGATGTCAAGACGGAAAACGGAACCGCGGCTCGAACCGCGGTTCCGTGAAGACAAACCCTGTTGTTTCAACCATGGGGAAAGGGAAACTCACTCCCATTCGATGGTGGCAGGCCCCTTCGGGCTGAGGTCGTAAAGCACACGGCAGACGCCGGGAACTTCGGCGAGGATGCGGTCCGTGATCTTCTTCAGGACGGCCCAGTCGATTTCCGGCACGACCGCGGTCATGGCGTCGCGGGTGTTCACCGCGCGGATGACGACCGGCCAGTCGAACACGCGCTTGGAGTCGCGGACGCCCGTGGAGCGGTAGTCCGGCACGACGGTGAAGAACTGCCAGACGGATTTCGCGAGGCCGGCGCGGTCGAATTCCTCGCGCAGGATGGCGTCGGATTCGCGGAGCGCGGCGAGACGGTCGCGGGTGATTGCGCCGGTGCAGCGGACGCCGAGGCCGGGTCCCGGGAACGGTTGGCGGTTGACCATGGATTCGGGAAGGCCGAGGGCCGCGCCGATCACACGGACTTCATCCTTGAAAAGAAGCTTCACGGGCTCGACGAGTTCGAAATGCAGATCGGGCGGGAGGCCGCCGACGTTGTGGTGCGCCTTTACGCCAACGCTTTCCACGATGTCGGGATAGATGGTTCCCTGCGCGAGGAAATCGACGTCCGTGAGCTTGCGGGCCTCTTCTTCGAACACGCGGATGAATTCGCCGCCGATGATCTTGCGTTTCTGTTCGGGATCGGCGACCCCCGCGAGTTTGTCGAGGAAACGGTCCGTGGCGTCGATGTAAATCAAGTTCGCGCCGAGCTGACGGCGGAAGACCTCGACGACCTGTTCGCTTTCGCCCTTGCGCATCAGCCCATGGTTCACATGCACGCACACCAGCTGCTGTCCGATCGCGCGAATCAGGAGCGCGGCCACGACGGAGCTGTCCACCCCGCCGGAAAGAGCCAGAAGGACCTTGCGGGAGCCGACTTGTCGGCGAACAAGGGCGATCTGTTCTTCGATAAACTTGTCTGCGAGTTCTTTCGTGGTGATGCGGACCATGTCGTCCGGGCGTTTGTTGCTGTCCATAGCGGGATTCCTTTGTTTGGAAAAAGTTGCTGAGCCGCGCGAAACCGGATTGTCCGGCGCGCGGCATGTTTTCATCCAGATTATTATACTGCATTTTCCGCAAAAAATCAAGAAGAAAATGTAAAAAACACTGTCCTGCGCATCTTTTTTCCGTGCGTTCCGCCGGCATCGTCCGCGTTCCGTTTCTCTCCTCCCGATTATCCGTTAAAATGGAGGTTTCAACTTGAAAAGAATCCGTTCCCGGTGTAAATTATTTGATTATGTTTTTTTCACACCGCACGAACCGGAACCGCACGGAAAACATGGACAAGATTCTGCCGCACATTCACTCCCCGGAAGACCTCCGCAAGCTCACGGGAAAGGAACTTGCCGCCCTGCCGGAGGAGATTCGCGAACGGATCATCGACGTGGTTTCCAAAAACGGAGGGCATCTTGCGCCGAACCTCGGCACGGTCGAACTCACGATCGCCTTGCATATCGTGTTCCACGCCCCGGACGACAAGATACTGTGGGACGTCAGCCATCAGGCGTACACGCACAAGCTCCTGACCGGACGCGAAGACAGATTCGACACGCTCCGGCGGGAGGGCGGCATCAGCGGATTCACAAAAATGGACGAATCTCCATACGACTGCTTCGGTTCCGGGCACTCCGGCACCGCGCTCTCCGCGGCCATGGGATTCGAAGTCGCAGATCATCTGCTGAAAAAAGAGGACCGCGTAATTGCGGTCGTCGGCGACGGCGCGCTCACAAACGGCATCACGTTCGAGGCCCTGAACAATCTGCGTTCGTGCTGCCGCGGCCTGATCCTGATCGTGAACGACAACAAGATGTCGATCGCGCGCAGCGCCGGCGCCATCTCCCGCATTCTGAACCGCATCATCACGGCAAAGCTGTACAACCGCACCAAGACGGCCCTGAAATATTTCCTTCGAATCTTCCCCCACGGAGAGAAGATGATCGGAAGCATCAGGGGGATTGAAAGCTCGCTGAAAAGCTTTCTCGTGCCTGGCGTGTTCTTCGAGGAAATGGGCATCCGCTACATCGGCCCGGTAAACGGACATAACCTCGTCGAACTGATCCGCACGCTCCGCCGCGTGAAGGACAACGATCTGCCGGTCATCGTCCATGTGATTACGGAAAAGGGCCGCGGCTGCAAGTTCGCGAACGAGGATCCCGAGCTGTTCCACGGCATCGGCAAGTTCAACCCGGATACGGGCGAACTGATCCGCAGCGCAAGCGCGAAGCCGACGTTCTCCGCTGTCTTCGGCAAATCGCTGGAGAAACTCGCCGAACAGGATCCGAAACTCGTCACGGTCGCCGCCGCCATGGCGTTCGGATGCGGCATCCCGCGCGATTTCATCCGCAAATACCGCGAACGCTTCTTCGACGTCGGAATCGCAGAGGAACACGCCATCGCGTTTTCCGCCGGGCTCGCAGCCAACGGATGCCATCCCGTCGCCGCCATTTACGCCACCTTCTCCCAGCGCGCCCTCGACTGCCTTTTCCACGACGTCGCGCTGCAGAACCTTCCGGTTCTCCTCTGCGCCGACCGCGCCGGACTTGTCGAGGACGGCCCCACACACCACGGCATCTACGACGTGTCGTTCCTGCGCGCCATTCCGAACATGGCCGTCCTGATGCCCGCGAACGAGGACGAACTCCCCATGATGATGGAAGCCGCGCTGAGCCGCCCCTGCCCTGCCGTCATACGGTATCCGAAGGGCAATTCCGGACGGCCCGACGGCGATCCCGCGCCCGCCCCGCTCGAATGGGGCAAGGCCGCCGTCGTCCGCGAGGGGTCCGACCTCTCCTTCTGGTGCGCCGGACGCGAGGTCTACACAGCCCTGGCCGCCGCGGACATCCTGGAGAAAAAGCATGGTATCCGCGCCGCCGTTGTGAACGTGCGATTCCTGAAACCGTTCGACGCCGCACTGTTCAGGCAGTATCTTGACAAGCCCGTCGTCACGCTCGAAGATCACGTAAAACAGGGCGGACTTGCGTCCATCGTCGCCGAGCAAGCCGCGGGCAACGGCTGCCCCGCCCTGATTTCCTACGGCTGGGACGCCGACGAGATCATCCCGCACGGCTCCACGGCGAAGATCCGCGAGGAACACGGTTTCACGCCCGAAGCCATCGCCGGAAATATCGCGGAAAGAATTCCCTCTTTGCGACAAGCCCATTTCTCCGGTTCATAAAAATCGTTCTTTTCAGTTTTTTCAACTGGAATTTTCGGAAAACCGTGCTAAAGTAAGAAGCGGCTCTTTTTTCATAACCCTGTGGTGTAATGGCAGCACAAGTGGTTTTGGTCCACTTAGTTCAGGTTCGAGTCCTGACAGGGTTGCCACCCACGAAGAGGGCTGAGGCAGCGTCTTGCTTCGCAACGGCACACCGCAAGCGGCGCTGATACTTTATGCGGCTAACGCTCGCACACGGAGGAAGCGGGCTGAGCAGCGCCTTTCTTCGCAACGGCACGGAGAGCGCAAAAGGCTCCGATTCCCGCCTCGGTTCTCCCTGAAACAAACTTTTTTGAAAAAAATGTTCGTTTCGAGCTTGATTTTTCAGGAATGAGCGCTAGATTAAATAACATGCCAGATGCGGGCGTAGCTCAGTGGTAGAGCGTCACGTTGCCAACGTGATTGTCGAGGGTCCGACTCCCTTCGCCCGCTCCATTCTTTTTCTTGAGAGCGGCTGGCGTCATGATGCGGGCGTAGCTCAGTGGTAGAGCGTCACGTTGCCAACGTGATTGTCGAGGGTCCGACTCCCTTCGCCCGCTCCATTCATTTTAAACGCACAGAAGGAGCCTCGCGCATGAAGAAAACTCTGCACATCGTTTCCCTTTCGCTCGCGCTTCTCGCACCCGTTCTCCTCTCCTCCTGCGCCGATTTCTGGTTCGATTACCATAATCAGGACAACCCGCCTCCGGACACGCCCGCGGTCGATCCGCCTTCGCAGGATCCGGCGTCCGGTTCGGTCTCCGTCCTAACCGACGACCAGCTCATCGGCTCCGCCACGCAGTCGCTGATTCTCGCGCTCACGCGCAAAGGTCTTACCGGCGTCGGCATGTACAGTCCGCAGAACTCCATCTATGCCGACCGCGTGCTCCGTTCGCTGATCTCGGAAGCCATCGTGAAGAACGGTTCCGACTGCTGCCTGGTCGTCTCCGGCCCGAACGACGAAGGATTCGACATTGTCGTCTCGAAGGAGCTTCACGGCGATCCGGTCATCCACATCTCGAAGAAACGCCGCCAGTAAGGCGTGTTTTCGCCTCATCCCCTGCCCCGCAGCCATCATGACAGCCGCAGAACGCAACGCCATGCTCACCGCGGAGGACGCAGTTCTCCTGCGCGACTGCGAGTTCATCATGCAGAAAGGCGCTGGAAACGGCGGCCAGAAGATCAACAAGACATCCTCCGCCGTGCGTCTGCGGCATCGTCCGACCGGGATCTCCGTCGCCGCGAACGAGGAACGCAGCCAGGCGAAGAACCGTCACATCGCCCTGCGGAAACTCCGTTACGAGATTGCATTGCATGAGCATGCCGACCCGTCCGACGCCGATTTCGCGCCGCTCCCATCCCCGTCGCCGGACAATCACGCCCGCCTCATCCTGTGGACGGCCACGCTGTTCGACCGTCTGGCCGCATGCGGATTCGACCTTGTGCGGACGGCCGCGACCTGCGGCGTGAGCGCGTCTCAACTTGAACGCGCCATGCGGAAATATCCGCAAATCTGGCGGAACTGGTCCGAGTCGAAACAGAAAAAAAGCGGCGGCGCTCAGGGATGAAGAGCTAACCGCCGCCGGGATTGGCGAACTTTTTTACGGGAGATTTACGGATTGTAGATCAGGGGACCGCTGCCGTTGCCGCCGCTGTAACCTGCGCCGTAGTTGTTCCGATTACTGCCCGACGAAGCGTTGCCCGCGCGTACGGACCGGGGCGTAATGACGATCGGTTCGTTCAACTGGGGGTTCTCCTGAACGATCTGCTGGACGGCGGGAGCGTTCACTGCCTGCTGCGCGGCCTGTTTGATCTGCGGAGCCATGGACTCGACCTGCTGCGCGGCCTGCTTGATCTGCGGAGCCATGGACTCGGCCTGCTGCACCGCCTGTTGCGCCGCCTGCCGAATCTCCGGCTGGGCGGCCTTCACGGACTGCTGCGCCGGTTCGTCCGCCGGCACGTCAAGGTAATCCACCGCGTCAACGCCCTTGCCTCGCCTGTCCGGCTTCGGCTTTTTCGGGGTCAGATCATTGATCACCGGCATCTTTGTGTTGTTCTGGGGAATCAAGGAACCGATGGCGCTGCCGGAACTCAGCGAACCGATGGCGCTGCCGGAACTCAGCGAACCGATGCCGCTGCCGGAACTCAACGAACCGATGCTGCTGCCGGAACTCAGCGAACCGATGACGGGAACAGACGGCGAGGTTTTCTGCTGAACTGGTTTCGGCTGGGGCTTGGGTTGCGGCTGAGGCTGGGGCTTGGGTTGCGGCTGAGGCTGGGGCTTGGGTTGCGGCTGAGGCTGGGGCTTGGGTTGCGGCTGAGGCTGGGAACGAGATCCGCCGGCATAGACGAATCCCGACATGCCAAGCAGGCATACGGCCAGGATCGCCGTCGCGAAACGTTTCAGAGGCATCTTCATCAGTGTTTCTCCTTGGGAAAAAGATCTTTTCCAATGCGGAAATATTGTGTTCAATACGATATTTCTAACAATTTACACCGCTGAACTATTTTTGTCAAGTCGTTTTATGAAAATCTTTTAAAAAAAGGAACCGCAATGTTCATCTTTCGAATCCTCCGACAAAAAAACAGTCCGAAGCAATGCCTCGAAACCGGGAAATGATGTGAGGCCTTTTTGTATGAACAGCCCGGACGCCGCTCATGGACGCGGCCTGGTCTCGCAGGTCAGGTCGGGCTTCGCGATGGTGATGCGCGTGCCAGGATCGGTCGAGTGCGTGAGCCACACGTTGCCGCCGATCACGGAGCCTTTGCCGATCACGACCGCGCCAAGGATGGTGGCTCCGGCGTAAATCGTCACGTTGTCCTCGATCGTCGGATGGCGTTTCGCCCCCTTGATGATCATGCCGCAGGCGTCCTTCGGGAACGACAGCGCGCCGAGCGTGACGCCCTGATACAGCTTCACGTTGTCGCCGATCACGGCGGTCTCGCCGATCACGACGCCCGTGCCGTGGTCGATGAAGAACGCGCGCCCGATCTTCGCGCCGGGATGGATGTCGATTCCGGTGATGCGGTGGGCGTACTCGCTCATCATGCGCGGGATCATGGGAACTTTGCGCTTGAAAAGCGCATGGGCGATGCGGTGAATGGTGATCGCGCGCAGCCCGGGATAGCTCATGATGACTTCCTGCTTGTTGCGGGCGGCGGGATCGCCCTCGTAGGCGGCCTGCACGTCGGTCTTCATCACGTCGCGGATGCCGGGCAGTTCGGCGAGGACTTCGCCCGCCACGGTCGACGCGCGCGCCTTGCAGTCGCAGTTCCCGTCGGCGGCAGTGCAGGTGTAGCGGAACACGCGGCAGAGCAGATCGGTCAGCCGGCGGTGGGAACGGATGAGCAGGTCGCCGACGGAAAACCGCATGGTGTCGGCGGACTCGGCCTCGCGTTCGGCGAATCCCGGGAAGATCAGTTCGATCAGATCGTGCAGGAGCTCCAGGATTTCGGCCTCGCGGGGCAGATTCAGCCCCTCGGAGTGATTCACCCCGATCCCGTCGGCGTAGGAGGCGCACAGGCGTTCGACCAGAGCATCGATCTGTGCGTGGTCGGGCGACTGCGGCTGATTCTTCGGGCAGGTTTTCATGAGGTCGTTCCTTTCTGATGGTTGACGTATGCGGAACCGGATTTCATCCGGGCGTGTTTATTCGATGTTCTGGATCTGTTCGCGGACCTTTTCCAGCCCGGTCTTCATCTCCACCACGAGCGGGGATATCTCGGCCGTTCCGGCCTTGTTTCCGAGCGTATTGATTTCGCGGAACATCTCCTGCATCAGGAAGTCGAGGGAGCGTCCGGGGGAACCGCCCGCTGCGGCGAGAGAACGGAAATGGCTGAAATGGGCGTCAAGGCGCGTCAGCTCCTCGGTCACGTCCAGACGGTCGGCGAAGATTACGAACTCGCGGAGCATGCGTTCGTCGTCGGCCTCGGCGTTGAATCCGGCGTCCTTCAGACGCTCCCTCATGCGAGCGGCCTGCTGTTCGGGCAGACCGGGCGTCAGCGTCCTGATCTTCGCCACGACCGCTTCGAATTCACCGATGCGGGCGAGGATGTCGCGTTCAAGCGCGGCGCCTTCCGTGCGGCGCATTTCGATGTGGCGGTTCAGGGCCTCGTCGAAAACGCCGAGCATAAACGTCTCGAATTCCGGGTTCGACCCGAGCGAGGAAGCCGGAACCACGACGCCGGGCACAGCCAATATCTGGCTGATGTTCAGCGAGGCGTCCAGTCCGTTCTTCTCCGCTGCGGCGCGGGCTTCCCGGATCACGGTGTTCAGAAACGCGTGGTCGATGCGGGATGCAGCCGGGGCGTCGTCCAGATAATTCAGTTCGGCGCGGACCATGATGGATCCGCGGGCGAGGCGTTTCGCGAGGCGCGACCGAAGGACGCCTTCGTGAATGGCGAGCTCCTTCGGCAAGGAAAACTTCGCGTCGAACTGCTTCCGGTTCACGGACGAAATCTCGAAACGGAGCGCCACGCCGTGGTCGACGCCTTCGGCGCGGCCGAATCCTGTCATGCTGTACATCATGAGCAAGCCACCCCGATCTCAATACCGGATCGAACCGCTGTGCGGCGCTTTTTCGTTGGAAGGCGAATCGAACGGGTTGCGGACCGGATCCTTCTCATGAGGGAACACAAGTCCGCGCGCACGGACTTTCTTCGGGATCGCGTCGATCTCCTCGCGCGTCAGGCGCGCGCCGTTCAGCTTGTTCACGTCCATCAGCTCGGCAGTGCGGAGTTTCCATCCTGCGAACGTGCCGCTCTTCGAAAAACCCGTCACGACGATGCACTGGAGCGGATCGTCGGCGGGCCACATGAGGGAAAGCTGCGTGTACCGGGGGGCGGTCTTCTCAGCTTCCTTCTCAAGCTGATACTCCTCCCAGGAGGAAAGGACGTCCCGCTCCGGCTCGTCAGGATCGACCGGGAGACGAGTATAGACGGTCTCAGGCTCGTCGAAGCGTACGCGGTTGAGTTCGGCTGTGGAAAGATACTGCATGTTGTTGCGGACGAATGTGGCCGCGGAGGCAGTCGCGGATTTCAAACCGGTGTCGCCGGGATCGTAACGTTTCACGAGCACTCGGTACGGCTCCCAGAACAGCATGGAACGTTCGCCCTCGCCCGCAACCACGACTTTCGCGCCGAGGTCCGGCGGGCTCCACACCACGCAGCTGTGCATCAGGTCATGCCGCGGCGCGACGGGGAAATGCCGCACGTCGTCGATTTCGATATGGCTGGCGCCCGCGTCCAGCGGAATCACATAGCGCGGATAAATGATGTTTTCATAGATTTCCGGTTGGGTGTATCGGATGAAATTCCGCTGGTTGTCCGACAGCCCCTTCAGATTCTTCAGGGCATAGGTGCGCGCCCGTTCCACGGCGGATTTCGTATAATCCGTGCTGCAGCCAGTCAGAACAGCCAAAGCGGCCGCCATTGCGAATATCGTCAGCAGAATGCGTTTCATGCAGTTTTTTCCATGTCGTTGCGAAATATGCCGGAAAGCCAGTGTTCCGACGCCGGGAAAAACGCCCGGTTTTTCCGTGCGGGAAAACGGACTTCTATCTTGAATAAAATAATATAGCCTCTTTTTTCCATCCTGCAAGGAAAAAACGGAAAAAGAACCGAAAACTTTGTCCTTCCCGCGCATAAAAAAGGATGCGGCGGCCGGGAGCCGATCCCAAACCGCCGCGATGCGCATTTTCGCCTCCGGCTCCGTCACCGTCCGAGCGGCGAGAAGGAGAAGCCCATGTTGAAGTGGAAGCGCAGGCGTCTGGACACGCCTTCCTGATTGCATACGATCGGGTACGCCAGATCCAGACGGATCGGCATGTCGATCCCCGGCACCATGATGCGGAGGCCGTAGCCGACGCCGACGTTCGGATGGGTGATCGGGCCGAAGTGGCCGCCGGTGGCGTCGCCGACGTCGCAGAAGAACGCGCCGCGCAGGATCTTGTATATCGGGTGGGAGAGTTCCGCCGTGAAAAGGTACATGAACTCGCCGCCGTAGTTGTCGTCATTGTTGTCCACCGGACCGATGCTGCGGTACGGGAAGCCGCGGACGGAATCGCCGCCGCCGAGGAAATACCGGTCGTACAGCGGCACGCGGTCGCCGTTGAACGTTCCCATGGTTCCGACCTTCGCACCGGTGGTAAGCACGAACCAGTCATGCATGAACGGGAAATAATTGACGGCGCGGAGTTCGAACTTGTAATAATCGTTGGTTGCGCCGAGTCCGCGCGTGGTGAGATAGGTGAATGCGCCGATGTCGTAGCCGGAAGTCGGGTTCGTGGCGCTGTTTCGCGTGTCGCGGTTCAGAGAGAGGAAGACGCGTCCGACCAGATCGCTTCCCTTGGCTTCCTGGAAAATCGGCCCCATCTTCTTCTTCATGTCCAGGACGCGGACCTGCTCGAACGTGTAGCCGGCGGTGACGGACGTGAACTCGTCGAAGATGCGTTTCGTGAGGGACACGGTGAAGCCGAGCCGCATTTCGTTCCAGTCTTCATACAGCACTTCGCGCCAGTAGCCGGAGAGGTCAAGGCGCAACGGGATGCCGAAGAGGTACGGCTCCGTAAAGTCCGTCTGGATGTCGATGTGTTCAAGGCCGACGAGCGCGCCGACTCTGAGGCGCTGGCCGCCGCCTGTGAACCAGTTCTTCGGATCGGTGATGTCCATGTTCGAGTGCCACAGCTGGATCGACCCGGCGAGACCGTCGGAATCGCTCCATCCGAAGCCCAGATTGCCGCCGAGGAACTGTTTTTCCTCGACGTTCACATAGACGTCCTTCTTGCCCGGTTCCGGCGAATCCATGGACAGTATCTCCACTCCGTCGCCTTCGCCGCCGGCTGACTGGAAATACCCCATGCCCATCAGACGGCTTTTTCCGATGTCGAGCAGCTCCTTGTCGAGCAGATCGTCTGTTGCAAACGGCAGTTCGCGGCGAATCACATAGTCCTTGGTCCAGCGGTTGCCGGAGATATACACTTCGCCGATCGTATACTGCGTGCCTTCCTGTATCTGGTACTCCACGTCCACAGAATGCGTACTGTAATCGGGATAGCGCACGGCCCTGGCCTGGAAATCGGCAAACCCGAGCGGGGAATACTTCGATTCCAGAGCCTTCAGGTCGCGGTCCTCGCGCGTGCTGCTGTACACTTCCTCCTCGCGGGCGGAAAGCAGCGGGATCAGCTCCTCCTCCGGGAACTCCTTGGCGCCGACGACGCGGATGCTGCTGATGAAGTAGGGATCGCCCTCTTCCACCACGAACTTCACATCCACCAGTTCGGGATCGTCCTCATGTTCGGTCACGACCACGTCGGTGACCTTGAAGTCGAGATAGCCTTTCTGCCAGTAGAGTTCGCGCAGACGCAGCTTGTCGCGCGTGACGAAATCCCTGTCGTAAAGTCCGAAATTCGGCGGCAGCCCCATCCACCCCCACGGCATGAACGAAAGCCATTTGGCGCTGCCGAGGAAATAGCGCGTTTCGAGAAGGTCCTTCACCTCGGACGGCTTGTAGATGTTCATGCCCTCGAATTCGACGTTGTCGATCCGCACCCGCAGATGCTCGGCGATGTTGAATACGACCTTCACGCTGCTGTCGCCGTCCGCGGCGAGCGAGGAGTCGATCTGCGCCTCGGTGTAGCCCTTGTCCTCATAGAACTTCCGCAGTTCGCGGGTGGATTCGATCAGCAGGGCGTCGTTCAGCGGCATGTCCGTGTGGAGCTTCACGAGCTTTTTCAGCTCGGCATCGCTGAATTTGCGGTTGCCCTTGAATGATATCTCGGACACGTTTTTCTTCGCGGATATCTTGAAAACGACTTCCTTGTTTCCGTTGGCGAGGTCGTTCACCTCGGAAACGACATCGGCGAACATCCCCAGCGCAAACAGGCGACGCACGTCCTCGTTGATCATGCGTTCGGAGTACGGCATGCCGGCTTTCGTCTGCGTGTTCATCTCGAAAATGTCTTCGGAGAAAGGATACGCCCCCTGCTGCTGGAAGACGACCCGGTCGATGCTCTGACCGAACGCGGATCCGGCCATCAGCATTGCCAGCATTGTGAAAAGCCGTTTGTATTTCATATTTCGTTCTCCGGGATATCGAAACGTTTCAGGACTCGGGTTTCTGTTTCATGGACGCCGGGATGTCCTGTTCGTTGTATTTATGGGTCAACGTACGGAATTCCATCAGGCTCGGGAAGAAATTCACCTTCACTTCGCCTGTCTTTCCGTTTCGGTTTTTTTCGACTAAAAGAAGCGACTCCACCCCGTTCCGGAGCGTCTCGCGGTTGTTTGGGTTTTCCTTTGCTTCGTCGCGGTCGCGGTGCAGGAAGATCACCACGTCCGCGTCCTGCTCGATGGAACCGGATTCGCGCAGGTTGCTCAGCCGGGGGCGCGCCGTCTTGTTGTTCGGCGTCTTCTCGACTTCGCGGTTCAGCTGGGACAGCACGAGGACCGGAATGTCCAGGTCCTTGGCCAGTTTCTTGATTCCGCCCGAAATGGCGGACACCTCGACTTGGCGTCCGTCGCGGGAAGACACATCGCCCGCGCGCATCAGCTGGAGATAGTCGATGATGACCAGGTCCAGACCGGCCTCGGAGTCCTTCAGTTTCCGGGCCTTCGCGCGAAGTTCGAAGATGGAGAGGCCGCCGGTCGGGTCGATGAAAAGCTTCGCGTCGCTCAACGCGCTCACGCCGCGCCCGAGCCGCTGGGTTTCTTCGATGTTGAAAGAGCCGTCCGAAATGGAGGAAAGCGGCACTTTCGATTCGGTGCAGAGGAGTCGCTGGGCTACCTGTTCCGCGCTCATTTCAAGCGAGAAAAAAGCCACGCTCTTGCGTCTCCGGTCCGGCACCTGCTTCATCGCGATGTTGCGCGCAATGTTCAGGGCCAGCGCCGTCTTTCCGATGGAAGGACGGGCCGCCAGCACGACCATTTCCTGTTTTTTCAGGCCGCCGCCGAGCAGTTTGTCGAGGTCGGGAAATCCGGTCGGGATGCCCGGTTCGATTTTCTTGTTCATGAGGTCGACGAAATGCGTGAAAGCCTCTTCGACCAGCTCGTCGATGGATTTGATTTCGGATCGCACGAAATCGTTGCGGACGGCGAAGAAGGTCTGTTCGATCCCGTCCAGAAGTTCATGGATGTCTTTTCCGCCGGGATCCCGGCAGATTTGAAGCGCGGACGTGCAGGCGTTGATCATTTCGCGCAGCATGGCCCACTGGCGCAGGATGCCGCACCAGGTTTCCACGTTCGCCACGCTGCCGATGGACGCCTGAATGTCCAGCAGCGCGCCGACGCCGCCGATATTTTCGAGGCGGCCGTTGCGGCGCAGATTGTCCTCGACCGACAGCAGGTCGGGCGGATTGCCCGTCCTGCTGTTGACCTCGAGCATGCTCTGATAGATCGCGGCGTGCTTCGGGTCGCGGAACATGATCTTCGCGTTCCGCGCGAATCCGGTCAACTCTCCGTCGGAGACGGCCTTTCCCTGCACCGCGGCGGAACGGATCCGCACGCCGAGCATGGTCGCGACCGTGTTGAAGCACGAAGAGTCGGACAGGATGCAGGCGAGGACCGACCGTTCCATCTCATAGTCCGCGTAGTCCGCGGTCCGGAGCATGGATTCGGAAGAGGAGGAAGCGGCCGAAACGGCGTTCCGGGAAGAAGCCTCCCCGGAACTCGCCGCCCCGGCGCCTTGCGCATGACCGGAAGGATCAGGCATGAATACGCTCCCGGCGCATCAGGCGGCGCCGACGACCTTGATCGTCGCAACGGCGGCGACGTTCTGGTGGAGCTTGATCTCGACCTTGAATTCGCCGATCGTGCGGATGGGAGCGTCCAGGCGGATCTTGTTGATGTTGACCTTGACGTCCATCGAGGCGAGCTTCTCGAAGATGGTGCGTTCGGAGACGGAGCCGAAGAGGTGTCCGTCTTCGGAGGCCTGCATCGGGATCGTGATGTCGAGGGATGCGATCTTGGCGGAGAGGGCCTGGGCGGCTTCGAGGTCGGCCTGGCGCTTCGCTTCGATCTTTTCCTTGCGGGCTTCGAGCTGACGGAGCACGCCGGTGGACGCGATGGTCGCGAATCCGCGCGGGATCAGGTAATTGCGGGCATAGCCGGCCGCGACGTGAACTTCTTCGCCCGCGAGGCCGAGGTCTTCAACATCCTGCAGGAGGATCAGTTTGACATGTGCCATGGTTTAGATTCCTTTGCTGATGGGTTCCCGGCTCAGAGAGCCACGCTGATGATACGGGCGCGCTTCAGGGCCGTGCTGAGCATCTTCTGATGGTTCAGGCAGGTGCCGGTGATGCGGCGGGGGAGGATGCGGCCTTTTTCGGTCTGGAAACGGCGGAGCTGTTCCCCGTCCTTGAAGTCGATGTAGTTCACGTGATTCTCGCAGAATCTGCAGATCTTCGCTTTGTTGGTGCGACGCTTTGCGTGGCGTCTTTTCTGTTGCATTGCCATATTGGGTCTCGTGTGTTGATGGGTTGTTTGGATTGATCAGAAGGGGATGTCGTCCACGTTTTCGAGCGGATCCGGACCGGAGTCCGCCATGCCGCCCTGCCCGGGCTGCATGTTCGGGGCCGGATTGTACGGCGGTTCCTCGAACTGCTGGCGGCGGTACGGCTGCCCCTGCGGAGCGCGGTTCTGATAACCGCCGCCCTGCTGCTGGTAGCCGCCCTGGCGAGGGGCGCGCTGCGAGGCCTGGTAGCCGTCGTCTTCCGGCGGCATTTCGCCCGCCATGCCCTGTTCGTCGCGGCGTCCGGAGAGGAACTGCACGCGTTCCGCTGTGACGCGGACGCGGGAGCGCTTCTTCTGGGTGTCCTTTTCTGTCCACTGATCGTAGACCAGACGACCTTCGATGAAGACCGTGCTGCCCTTCTGGAGAAAACGGGAGCAAGTCTCGGCCTGTTTGCCCCAAACAACGATCTCCAGGAAACATGTTTCGTCTTTCTCCTGACCGCTCGCCTGCATGAAGCGGCGGTTGATCGCAATTCCGAATTCGCAAACGGCGGAATTGCCGCCCGTAAGATACCGGAGTTCCGGATCCCGGGTCAGATTCCCGATCAAAAGCGCTTTGTTCAGAGAAGCCATGTGACTCGCCTCCTTTCTTCAATCTGATTGGTTACTCGGCGTCGGCCGCGGGAGCCGCGGGAGCCGTCTGCGCCGCCTCCGGGATCGCCAGCTTGGAGCGGACGTGTTCCGGACGGTCGTAGACGATGGAGAGGAACCGCAGGACGCGTTCGTCCAGGCGGAACTCGTCGCGGAGCGTCGCTTCCTTGGCCTGTTCGACTTCGAACACGAAATCGAAATAGTAGCCGGCTTTGCGTTTCTTGATCTCGCGCGCAAAGGTCTTGCGGCCCATCGCGACGTTCTCGATCATCTTGCCGCCCCAGCCGTTGATCAGCTGTTCGAACTGACCGGCAAAGGCCTTTCCCTCATCGTCGACTTTGCGCGGGTCGAGGATGAATACTGCTTCGTACTTTTTCAAGACTGCACCTCCAGGTGTTGCTTATTTGTTGTTAACAGACGTTTCTGTCGTTGTTTTGTTCGGTTGGCTGTCTTCGTCCGCGCCGAAATCGCGCGGATTGCATTGGTTCATTGCCATTGCGATGCCGCGCCTCAGGATCAGGACGGCGGCTTCCGCGGCTCCGGTCAGAACCCGGTCGAACACCGTGCGCTCTTCCTCGCTGAACTCCGAAAGGACGTAGTCGATCACGTCCCCGCGGCTTTCCGCGTGTCCGACGCCGATCCGCATCCGGTGGAACCCTTCCGATCCGATCTGTTCGATCAGCGAATTGATCCCGTTGTGCCCGGCGCTGCCGCCGCCTTTGCGGATCCGGATCCGCCCGAGAGGAATGTCCATGTCGTCATGGACGACCAGGACCTCGTCCGGCGCGATCCCTTCGCTCCGCATCAGAGGCGCCGTCGCCTCGCCGCTCAGGTTCATGTACGTCAAAGGCGTCTGAACGATCAGCGGCGCTCCGGCATAGGTTCCTTTCCAGCAATAGGACTGGAACATGTGGACCCTCTGGAAGGAACGCGGCAGTTTGGTCAGGAGGCGTTCGACAAACATGAATCCGGCGTTGTGACGGGTGCCGGCGTATTTGCTTTCCGGATTTCCCAGTCCGACGATGAGCCGGATCCGATGTATTCCGTCCGCCATTCTTCCGCGCTGTCCTTTCCGTGTTCTTCCGTCCGGAGGCTCTTCCGCATCGCAAACAAAGCAGGAAGATTACTCCGCTTTCTTGCGTTCGTCGCGGGCCGCGGCGCGTTCTTCGGTCTTCTTTTCCGCGATGACCTCGGGTTCGGCAGCTTCCTCGCCTTCGGCGGGAGCGGCTTCCTCTTCAGCGGCGGCGGCGTTCTCGTCGACCTCGGTGAAGACGACGATGTCGGCATGCGTGACAGCGGCGACGCCTTCGGGCATCGCGATGTCGCCGACGTGGATCATGTCGCCGAGGTTCATGCCGGAGACGTCCACGATGATCTCTTCGGGGAGGTCCTGCGGGAGGCTTTCCACTTCGATCTCGTGGAGGTTCTGCTCAAGCAGGCCGCCGGCGGAAGCTCCCGCGGGCAGAGCGTGACCGGCGCGGACCGCCACGTGCGCCTTGATCTTCTGGTCCATGCGGATCGCCTGGAAATCCAGATGGCGGGTGCGGTTGCGGATCGGATCGTGCTGGACTTCCTTCAGCAGGACAAGCGTTTCCTTGCCGCCCTCGACGAGGGAGAGGATGTTCAGCTCGTTGCGGGAGAGCATCTGCCACTCCGTGGCGTTCACGGAGATGCACTTCGGCTCAATGCCTTTGCCGTAGACGATCGCGGGGATCAGTCCGGTCTTTCTCAGGCGGCGCGCGTCGTTTGTGGTACCGGCCGTACGCGCCTGCACGTTCAACACATGTTTGACTTTTGCCATTTTGGGTCCTTTCGTGTAATGTGTCGGTTATGTGTGGGTTGTCGTTGTCGTTTTCAGACGCTTTTCCGCTCAGCGCTGGAAAAGCGAAGTAAGGGAATCGCCGTCGTGGATGCGGCGGATCGCTTCGGAGAGGAGAGGGGCTACATCCAGCGTGTGGACGGATTTGCCCGTCAGATTGGTCGGCACGGAGTTCGTCGTGATCAGCTCCTCGATGCAGCTGGCCTGCAGCTTCTCGAACGCTTCCTCCCGCGCCAGGAAATGCGACACGGCCGCGAGCACGCGGGCGGCGCCTTCGCGTTTCAGCAGCTCGGCCGCGGCGCAGAGCGTGCCCGCCGTACTGGTCATGTCGTCGACCAGAACGCAGGTGCGGCCCTTCACGTCGCCGACCAGATGCGAGGACGCCACGTGGTTCGCGTCGAGGCGGCGTTTCGCCACCACGGCGAATCCGCAGCCCAGACGGTCGGCGAACGACTGCGCCATCTTCACGCTGCCGGAGTCGGGGGAGACAATCACGGATTCCGCGTCGGTCTTGCCGCGCAGATACGGAATCAGCACGGACGCCGCGTACAGGTGATCCACCGGGATGTCGAAAAATCCCTGGATCTGCTGGGAATGAAGATCCATGGCGAGGATGCGGTTCGCGCCCGCGGTCGTCAGAAGATTCGCGACGAGCTTGGCCGTGATCGGCACGCGCGGCTTGTCCTTGCGGTCCTGGCGGGCGTATCCGAAGAACGGGATGACCGCGGTGATTCTGGCGGCGGACGCGCGGCGGGCGGCGTCCAGCATGATCAGAAGCTCCATCAGGTTTTCATTCGTCGGATTGGAGGTGGACTGGATGATGAATGCGTCCGCGTTCCTCAGGGTATCCTTGTACTGGACAAAAATTTCGCCGTCGGGGAACCGCTGCACGGTCACATGGCCGAGCTGCTGCCCCAGGCACTTGGCGATCGATTCGGCGAGTTTCGGATGTGATGTCCCGCTGTAGAGTCGGATGTCTCTCGCGTTTCCTTCCATGGTGTCCTGTTTCTTTCCGTTCGTGGTTGAGGGTTGGTGTCTCACAAAACCCCTGTCCTCTGGACGGAACCGGCTGAACGCGAGTCCTTTTTTCCGCAGTCGGAAGCCATGCTTCCTGCGCTGCGCCATGCCGGGAATCGGAAAACGCCCGGTGAATTCACCGGAAATCCCTGAGCATGAAAGAAAACCCCGCGGTCATGCGGATCTTGCGACCCACCGAATCCGGACATGCGGATTAAGGTTTCTGTTTCAACGTATCTAATAATATAGACCTTCTTTTCGGAAAATCAAGTCCGAAATCCTCTTTTTTCGCTCATTTCGTGCATTTTTCGCAAAAAGGAGGCAATGACTCCGCCGCGGCGACGACGGGCTGCGTTCCGTTCCGGCAGTCGCGTCAAGAAAAACTTTCCTCTTTTTTGGATAAACATTTTATCTTTTACTGGATTTTTGCATCAAACGCTGTTACATTATCGAACAAATCAGAACAAACTCCCGTTCCACGGACGGGCGGCCGTCATTCCGTTTTTTTCCATATAACAACAGAAAGGATTGTTTTATGAAACATCAGGCACTCATCGGCATCGCCGCGGCGGCCATCCTCTCCGGATCCGCCGCGCTGGATGCGCAAACAAAGGATGCGCCCAAGACCATGACCGGCACGCTCGACCCGGCCAAGACCAAGTTCGACGTCAGCCCCACCATGTACGGCGTCTTTTTCGAGGACATCAACTTCGCGGCGGACGGCGGCCTTTACGCCGAGCTTATCAAGAACCGCTCTTTCGAATTCCCGAACGGTCTTTCCGGCTGGGAAACGGACGGCACGGTCCAGATCATGAAAGGAGCGGAAGGCGACGTTCCGTTCCCGCGCAATCCTCATTTCGCGCGCCTGACCGCCGAATCCCACCGCGACCGCTGGACCGCGCTTGACAACGGCGGATTCCGCGGCCTCGCGTTCGAGAAAGACAAGACCTATCATCTTTCCGTGATGGCGCGCCTCGCCCCCGGCACGACGGAACCGGTCAAGTTCGACGCCGCGTTCGTCAAGGAGGATGGCGCGATGGAAGCCCGCACGCCGTTCACGGTCGACAGCCGCGAATGGAAGGAATACAAGGTCGACGTGAAGGCTGTCAGCACGCAGGCGCGCGGCAAGTTCCGTCTGCTCCTCAACGGGCACAAGGGCGCGGTCGACATGGACCATATCTCGCTCTTCCCGGAAGACACTTGGAAGGGCCGGGCGAACGGCCTCCGAAACGACCTCGCACAGGCCATTGCCGACCTCAAGCCGAAAATCTTCCGTTTCCCCGGCGGCTGCATCATCGAGGGAACCACGCTCGACGAACGCTACAACTGGAAGAATTCCGTCGGCCCGGTCGGCAACCGTCCGTTGAACAGCAACCGCTGGAACAATACGTTCGTCGACCACCTGACCCCGGACTACTTCCAGAGCTACGGCCTCGGCTTCTTCGAGTTCTTCCAGTTCTGCGAAGACATCGGCGCGGAACCTCTGCCCGTGCTGAACATCGGCCTCGCCTGCCAGTTCCAGAACGATGCGAACGACCTCACGGCGCAGGTTGCGCTCGATCAGCTCGGCCCGTACATTCAGGACTGTCTTGATCTCATCGAATTCGCCAACGGGCCCGTCACATCCACGTGGGGCAAGATCCGCGCCGACATGGGCCACCCGGAACCGTTCAATCTGAAATACATGGGCATCGGCAACGAACAGTGGGGAAAGCTCTACACCGACCGTCTCCCGGTCTTCCTGAAGGAAGTCCGCGCGAAGCATCCCGACATCAGGATCATCGGCAGTTCCGGCCCCTACCCCGACGGCGAAGAGTTCGACTACCTCTGGCCGAAGATGCGCGAGTTCAAGGCCGACCTCGTCGACGAGCATTACTACCGCGATCCCGAATGGTTTCTCAGCCACATCGACCGCTACGACAATTACGACCGCAACGGACCGAAGGTCTTCGCCGGCGAATACGCCTGCCACGACGATCCGGCGAACTCCCTCCGCGCCGCCCTCTGCGAAGCGGCCTTCCTGACCGGCGTCGAGCGCAACGCCGACATCGTCCGCATGTCCTCCTACGCCCCGCTCCTGTCCAATTATTACGCATGGCAGTGGGCGCACGACATGATCTGGTTCGACAACACCGCGGTCGTCAAGACGCCGAGCTATCTGGTCCAGAAACTCTACAGCGCCAACGCGGGCACGCATACGCTCGACCTCTCCGGACTCGGAGCCCTGCCCGCCGACTGCTACTGCGGCGCGGTCCTCGACGAAACCGCGGACGGCAACAGCGTCGTCCTGAAGTTCGTCAACCTCGGAAAGACCGCCGTTCCGATCTCCATCAACATCCCCGGCGTCACCGACGGCACGGAAGTTTCCGCAATCGGATTCAAGGGCAAAGACCTCGCCGACAAGAACGATCTCGCGAATCCCGAACTGATTAAGCTGGAGGAATCCAAGCTGAAAACCAGCGCCGCCATTTTCGAGGCGAAACAGGACCCGTTCAGCTTCATGGTCTACCGCATCCCGGTCAAATGACACGCTGAAAGACTCTTTTCACAACCCGGCATCCCGCCTCATGGCCTCCCCGCGAAGGCCGTGAGGCTTTTTTCGAACTCATCCGCACAGAAAAACGTCGAAACCAGCCTCCGACGGGATTATTGCGGACATTTCAGGACTTTTTCGGAATCTTTCTTTTTTTTATTTTTTACGGTTGATTTTCCGAATGCGCGGCATTATAATAATGAGCGCCGTTTCATTTCCATCCACCCTCGACCCATCGGAGCAACCTCATGAAGCGCTTTATCCTCCCCGTCTGCATGGCGATCGCGGCGGCCTCCGCCGCGGCATCCTGTGCGAATGAAACACAATCAATGCTTGAACCGCAGAAGATCAACATGAGCAAAATCACAGAAAAGAACGGGTTCCTGAGCGAAGACAACGCCGTCGTCACCTCCGTCGTCTTCTACACGCCCGAAATCGTCCGCGTCACCAAGACCCCGGTCAACAGCGCGAAAACGCCGTTCGTCACGCCAACCGTCATTCTCAAGCCGGAAAAGGTCCAGATCGAAGTCGACAGGACGGACGCCGCGGTCACGGCGAAATCCTCCGCGCTGAACGTGGTCCTGGACCGCAAAACCGGCGCAATCTCGTTCTCCAAGCCTGACGGCACGCGCCTTCTCGCCGAAGACGCCGCCGAACCGTTCAAGATGACGCCTGTGGAGTATCCCAGCGGCAAGACGGAGACCGTCACGGCCAAGTTCCGCGTGGACCCCGATGAGGAGATCTATGGATTCGGCCAGCCGCAGAACAACAAATTCTCCCAGCGGGGCAGCAAGTTCCCGATCCATCAGGGCTACCGCTTCGTCTCCGTTCCGATGTTCCAGACGGTGAAAGGATACGGAGTTTTCCTGGACAACCCCGCCAGCGGCGAGTTCGAAGAGAAAGACAACGTGCTGACCTTCATGTTCAAGGACGGCGAGAATCTGGACTACTACTTCATGTTCGGTGGCTCAACGGACGGCGTCGTCGCGCAGATGCGCAAGCTCACCGGCGACTGCCCGATGCAGGCGCTCTGGACGCTCGGCTTCTGGCAGAGCCGCGAACGCTACAAGACGCAGGCCGAACTCCTCGAAGTCGTCGAAAAATACCGTCAGCTCCATATCCCGCTCGACGGCATCATCCAGGACTGGCAGTACTGGGGCGAGAACAACGACTACTGGAACGCCATGCAATTCCTGAACCCCGGCTTCCCCGAGCCGAAACAGATGTTCGACCGCGTCCATGAGCTGAACGCCCACGCTATGCTCGTGATCTGGCCCGACTTCGGACAGAAGACCGAGCAGTTCAAAGCGATGAAGGAGAAAGGCTTCCTCCTCGATATCGACACCTGGCCGAACGACACCTCCGTCGGCGGCTCCGGCGGCGCGCGCCCCTACGACCCCTCCGGCAGGGAGGCCCGCGAACTCTACTGGAGCTATGCCAGAAAGCTCCTGGACTACGGCCCCGACGCATGGTGGATGGACTCCACCGAGCCGGACCACCACAACATCAAGGACGCCGACTTCGACCTCATGACCGCGCAGGGCACGTTCCGCCGCGTCCGCAATCTTTATCCGTTCTACACCACGGGCGGCGTCTACGAACAGCAGCGCGCCGACGACCCCGAGGGAAAAAAGCGCATCTTCATCCTCACCCGCTGCGCCTACGCCGGCCAGCAGCGGTTCGGCACGAACACTTGGTCCGGCGACACCGTCACCAGCTGGGATTCCCTGAAGGACCAGATCGCCTGCGGCCTGAACATGGGCCTCGTCGGCCTGCCGTACTGGAACGCCGACATCGGCGGCTTCTTCCTCTGGAACTACCCGAACCGCACTCGCAACATCGCATTCCATGAACTCTACGCCCGCTGGATGCAGTTCGGCGCGTTCACGCCCATGATGCGCAGCCACGGCACAGACGGCCCGCGTGAGCTCTATTACTTCGGCAAGGAAGGCGAGCCGGTGTACGACGCCATGGTCCGCGCGATCAGAACCCGTTACGCGTTCATCCCGTACATCTACTCCATGATGCACGACGTCTCCGCGAACCGCGGCTCCATGATGCGTCCGCTCTTCGCCGACTTCCCCGCCGACAAGTCGACGCACAAAAGAGACACGGAATTCCTCTTCGGCAAATCCCTGCTCGTAGCCCCCGTCGTGAAGTCCATGTACCTCAGGAACAACCGCATCGACGTCTCGGAGACCAAAAACTGGGAAGTCTATCTGCCTTCCGGATCCAAGTTCATCGACTTCCATACAGGCGTCTCCTTTGATGGCGGACGGACCCTCTCCAAAGCCGCCCCGCTCGATATCGTGCCGTTGTTCGTGAAGGCGGGCAGCATCATTCCGATCGCCGAGCCTGTCGAATACGCCGGACAGAAGAAGTGGGACGATCTCGAGATTCGCGTCTATCCGGGCGCGAACGGCTCCTTCACGCTCTACGAGGACGAATTCGACAACTACAACTATGAAAAGGGCGCTTTCAGCACGATTGAGTTCACCTACAAGGACGGCAGGCTCACCATCGGCGACGTGCAGGGCTCCTTCCCCGGCATGCTGAAGGACCGCACGTTCCGCGTTGTCCTTGTGAAGGAAGGCGTCGGCGTCGGGGAGACCCGCACCGCTCCCGAAAAATGCAGGACCGTCAAATACTCCGGCAAATCCGTCTCCCTCAATCTCCAATAACAGCGTCCTCAGGCTTTGTCCGACGCATTCCGGCCGTCCGGCTCGTCCGGGCGGCCGTTTTTTACATGGTTGCGCTGAACGAAGGCGAAAAAAAAGATGCCGCACCATCCGTTTCGGAACGATGCGGCGGAAACCTCCCGCGAGATCAGACGTGCGGGATGAACAGGTAGAAGACGAGTTCGATGACGTCCCGGATGTCGTTCACATCGTCAAAAGAAAAGACGGGCATCCCGTTGCCGTTCCCATTCGGATAGAACAGGACCGTCCGGCCTCGTTTTTCAAAATACCATTCGGGCATTCCGTTGCCGTTCCCATTCGGATAAACCTCCACGGCTCTGTCTCCGCGGAACTTAAAAAAGAACGTGGGCATTCCGTTCCCGTTTCCGTTCGGGTAGAACTCCACGCCCCGGCTGGAATACTTGAAGTAGTTGTAAGGCATTCCGTTCAAACCCGGCTGCCGGTAGACTTCGCAGGCCCGTTCGGTCTTCCGCATCGACCAACTGTGAATGCCGTTGCAGTTGCCATTCTCGTAAATCTTGCACATGCTTCCGGAGATCTCCATGGACGCAAACGGAAAGCCGTTGCAGTTGCCGTTGCGGTATATCTTGATATATCCCATGCGATATGGGCTCCTTATTTCGTCGCGCCGCCGACCGACTCGTGACGGCGAATCTTTTCAAGTTTGTCGAAATAATCCCGGCCGGACTTGTCTTCGGGGAAATAGATCAGGAGGAATTTGGTATTCTCCATCGCGGGGGCATAGCGTTCCGCGTCGAAATCGGCCTTGATCTGCGCATGGATGGCCTGGGACCAGAGTTCCAGCATTTCCTTCGGGAAACTCGCCCTGTGCTGGGGGAATTTAAGCGCGGAGACCGCTTCCGCATACCGACCGGCTTCAAAGAGCCGCTTGGCGTAAATGTACCGGACCAGCAGATTTTTCGGATCATCCCGCCAGGCGGCCTCTGCGCTCGCCAGAGCGTTTTTCATGTCGCCTTTTTCGAAATACAATCCGGAGAGATTGAGATTGACAAGAGCTTTGTCAGGATAAGAGTTCCTGATGGAGAGATAGTGTGAGAAGGCGGCGTCGTTCCGGCCGGCTTCCGCGAGACGGGATGCCGCATGGAAGACAAACCGCGGATCGCCCGACGCGCTTTTTTCGAAGAGGGCAAGAGCCTCGTCCTTTTTTCCCTCGGCGAAGAGGATCTCAGCCCGGACAAACGGAAGGGCGGTGCGTTTGGAGGAATCCTCCGGCAGCGCGTCAAGCCATGCGGCGAGCGACTTCAGGGAATCGACGAAGCCGTTCTCGATGCAGAACTCGAAGTAAAGGCAAAGGAGATCCCCTTTTTCATCCTTCTCGACAAGAGAACGGAATTCCTTTTCCGCCTCGTCCTTGCGTCCGAGCTGATCCAGCGCGAGCATATGCAGCACGTCGGCGGAGGACTTGTTCTTTTCGGGAACATCCTTCAGGTTCATGTATTCCGTGACATGCTCCATGGCGCGGTCGGGTTTCCCGTTCGTCAGGCAGAATCTCGTCGCGATCAGGAGCAGGACGGGATCGCCGGGGAACGTCTGGAGGGCGGACTGCATCTCCTCGTCCGTCAGGACATTCCGTTTGAAACGATCTGCAATGATGATGCGCTGGAGAAAGGAAACGTCGTCGTCCGGGGTCTGGATCAGGGCCGCGATTTCGGCGCAGGTGTTCAAAAGGTCAGGAGAGGACGCGAGATCCTTTTCCGATTTTTCCAGAAGATACTGGAGTGCGGCAGTACGGGCGCGCTGCTGGAAATCCAGAAACGGCCGTTCCCGCATGATACGGAAGAGCCTGTTCTGGATTTCCTTCGCGGAATCCTGTTTCAGGGCCACATGGAATCTCATGAGGGAGGAAAGAGGCGTTTCGATCGTGGATCCGGCGGACTGCAGCAGAAGCGGCAGACGGGCGTCGTCTCCTTCGCAGAAAGCTTTCAGCGCTTCCAGATATGCGACAATGATCTTGGCCTGACGGCCGCGGAGAGGACGGATCAGCCCGATGATCGACTGAAGCTGTTCCGGCTGGCCGTTCAGGACGCAGCTTTCGCCGTAGAAAATGGGGATGACCGCATTGATCTTCGTCTTGAGATAATCCTCGCATATCCGGATCGTGTCGTCGAACCGGTAATGGGAGAAATAGTAATTGGCCAGGAGCGGGGCGCCGGCGAAATTGTTCAGCCGCGCGGCTTCGAGAAGCAGTTTCTCCGTCTTCTCGTCCGCTTCCCGGTCGTTTTGCTTCGACAGGAATCGCACCAGAATATAGATCGTCTCGAAACGCACCTGCGGATTCTGAATCCGGTCAAGCGTTTCGATGCTGTTCCGCGCCTGTTCCATGTCCATCCGGCCGGAGTTGAGCAGAAATTCGGCAAGCCGCCCATGTTCCGTGCTGGAAAAGAAGTCCGGATTCGCTTTTTTCCGGGCTTCATAGAAAGTCTTGCCGACCGACGAATGGCCGGAATTCAGCGAGGCGATCACGAACATCGCCCCCTCCTCCGGCGAAAGGTCCTGATTGTCCATGACCTTCAGATTGAGCAGGGAATAGATGGACCCGAAGTTCCTCGCCCGGAACGCGCTTTCCAGAAACGCCTGAAACGCATCATGGTTCAGGGGATTCAAACGCATGATTCTCTGACGGAAAAACGCCTCGTTGTTCCAGTCGCCGAAATGATGATAGATGCGCGCCATCGCCTCCACGGCGGCTTCTTTGTTCGGATCCTCATGCAGGACTTTGACAAACAGTTTCCTCGCGCCGTCGTAATCGCCGGATTCGAGAAGCGCGGACGCAGCCTTGAAATTCCTGTACTTGGTGAGGTCTTTGAACGCGTAAAACAGACTGCCGCCCAGACAGAACAGGACGACAAGAAGAAAACCGGCGAGAATCAGGATGCGTTTCGGCGTAAGACGCACTCCGGCGACCTTGACGTTCCATCGGGAAACGGCTTTCTCCGTTTTCTCGGAATGGTCGAACAGCATGGCGAACCGGGGATCGTTCCTGAACTGGCTTTCGATTTCCTCGCGGGTTTTATTGTCCCCGGGCAGAAAGACCTTTCCTTCGTCGGCATCGGCCATCTCCGTTTCTTTCCCGTCGTCGGAGACGGCTGCGTCCCGGTGGACGAAATCAGAGCGCCGTTCCCCGTTCCGGCGCTCCGTTTGGCTGTCGGCGGGATCCCGATCCGGCCCGCCGTCGATCGTACGCTTGTCCTCTTCGCTCATGCCTGTTCCGTGCGGACCGCACGCTGTCTGCGGCAGTTGAAGAGAAGAAGCCCGGCGCCCGCGGCAAGAGCCACCAGCAGCGTCACGGTGGAGGCGGGAAGCGGTTCGCCTATGACAAGGACCTCAATAACGCCGTCGAACGGTTCCTCCGAAAAATCGAGATGGAAGAAGGAGTCCGCGTCGTATCCGCCGTGGAATCCGGCGTCGCTTTCGATTTTGACGGAAGAGAAGTTCTTGCCGTCCGCATCGGCATATCCGAATTTGATGGTGTCATTTTTCTCGAATTTTCCGAGAACGATGGACGCCACATCCCCGTCCTTGACGCTCTTCAGAAGTCCGGCTAAGGATACGAACTTGCCGCCGTTCTGACCGTCGTTCAGCATGTAGCCGAATTCCTTTTCGCCGGAAACGGCGATCGTCGTCAGGAAATCGCTCAGCCCTATGCTGTCGTCGGCCTGCGATTGCGGATTCATCATGAGCATTTTCAGAGATTCTGACCCCTTGGAGGAAAGAACTCCGGAAGCGCTGTCAAATGCCACTTTGCTTTGAGGAGTATAGTTTTCGGCGGAAGCCGCAACGGTAAGGCCGCCAATGGAAAGCACGCATGCAAGAGCGACCGTGAACAATGATTTGCGCATGATTTTTCTCCTTGTTTTTCAGACATCGACCGGGTCCGAATCCGGAAACAGACTGAATGAAGTCCGTATTATTTCATTTGTTGATAAAAAACGCTCTTATTACAATAGCCCTGTTTTTTATTTTTTCAAGCGCTTTTTCCTCTTTTATATAAAAACTTCATGGGCTGTCTAGGACGCCGCCGCAAAAAAAAGCGCGGGCGGACATTGGGGATGTCTCCTACTCGCAGAAAAACTCAATGCGGAAAACGACCGGGCCTTCATCCTCAGGGTCATCATCGCTCAGCAGGAAAAGCTCGAATGAATCGTCCGTCCGCGACATGCTCATATCGAACATTCCGGCGGAATCCAGGCGGATGGTGGTGAAAAGCGAATTTCCGCGGCTCTCCGTGTCGATCGAGAGGCCCGGCACGTCCAGCGCGGTCAGGTCCCGCCTGATTGACTCCAGCATCCGCATGGCGTCGAACGTCGGATCATGGCGCAGAGGAATACGTCGGAGCGCACTGTCGTCCTGACCGGAAACAGACGGCAGAAGGAGCGGGATGCGCCCGTCGCCCGGAATTCCGTCAAATTCCGCGGGAATCAGCGCAGGATCGATGTCGATCGCATACCGGCGTTCGGAAGGAGAGCTGGAAACGACTCTGGCTCGGACGTAGTCGCCGACGCCGGGCTCCGTTCCCAGCGAGGGAAGAGGCCTTGCCGCGGGATGCGCAGCATCCGTCGCGACCGCATGCGGACGCCCGCCCCTCGATTGCCCCGCATGCATCTGGTCCATCAGGAGATACACGAAAAAACCGGTCAGGATGAACAGTGCGGCGACACGAAAAACCCAGGCTGTGCGGGAATTGGAGAAGTCGCGCCCGCGCGAAGGAAGCGGTGCGAGTCCGGCGGACTCCGCACGAACGAACGCCGCGATCCGGGCGTCCAGTCCGGGATCGGGTTCGCTCTCGACGGCGCGCGACACGAGGCCGCGGATCGTCCTGTAGTCGTTCAGACGCATGGCGCAGTCCGGGCATGAACCGAGATGTGCGCGCAAGCCCGCATCCGGCGCAAGTTCGCCGTCGAAGACTGCCGATATCGTTTCCAAGTCCGGGCAGCCGGGGGAAGTCGCCTGATCGTTCATTTTATCGTTTCGCCTCAAATCTTGCGTTTTTCAAATCTGCCGCGTGCCGCCCGAGGAGGGGAGAATCCCGACGGCGGCGAGGTAATCGCGGAGCATTTCGCGGCCGCGGGACAGCCGGGACTTCACGGTGCCGACCTTGCAGTCCAGTTTCCGCGCAATCTGCTCGTACGGCATGTCGTTCACATGCCGCAGCACCATGGTCTCGCGGAGATTGTCCGGCAGGCTGTTCAACGCTTTCATGATGTTCGTTCCGATTTCGTTCTGTTCCAGGACCAGATCCGGCTCCATCCGCCGGTCCGGCACGTCCTGTTCGTTTTCCGTTCCGGACTCGCCGCCCGCGTCGTCTCCGGCCGTCAGGCTCACGTTCAGTCCACCGCCGCGCCGGTGATTCCACTGGTATTTGTTCCGGGCCAGGTTCAGGGCGATGCGATGAAGCCAGGTCTCCAGGCTCGACTCGCCGCGGAACGACTGCAGGGCGCGGTACGCCCGCAGGAAGGTGTCCTGCACGACCTCCTCGGCGTCCTGACGGGATCCGAGCAGCGCGTAGGCCACCTTGTACAGTTTCGCGGAGTACATTCCGATCAGGCCGTCGAACGCGGTGTCGTCGCCGCTTCGAAAGGCCTTCAGGAGAGCCTCTTCGCGAGTCTTCCGTTCCTGTTCCATCGCTGTCCTTATGTTCTACAGACAAACCGTTTTATGTTTTGTTCCGCGGATTCCGTTTTTTTTCGAATATTCCCGGCGAAACGCGTCGAAAAGTCATCTTCGTTTCATCTCCCGGCGGTACTTGCGGATCTTCTCCAGAGCGTCGTCGCGCATCGTGAACGCATCCTTCAGGAAACCGTCGCGGATCGCGTCCGGGAACTTCTCGTATTCGCCGATCAATTCGTTGAGGTCGGCGAGAAAACGTTTCGTGAGCGCGATGCGGAATGCAACAAGCTCGCCATCCTCCAGACGCAGCACGTCCAGCGAACGCGCCATCAGCTTCCCGAGCAGCGTCAGAGCCCGCATCATGGCGCGCGCGGCGGATTGGTCCTTCTCCACTGCAAAATGCTCGGTCAGGTCGATCGCCATCCTGGACGCCGCCGTGTAAACGTCGCTGCCGTCGCGGTGTTGCGCGAAATCCTCCTCCGGCACATCGTCGCAATCGTCGTCGCAATCGTCGTCCGGCGCGTCGAAATCGTCGTCCCAGGAGGAGCCGCGTCTGTGGATGCGCTTCGAGATGACTTTATCCTCGTCCGGGAGGTCGATGTAGCGCGGAAGTTCGGCCAGGTAGTCGTGTACCCGGTCGTCGTCCTTGCGGATTTCCTTCTCCCATTCGAATTCGTCGCGGAATTCGCCGTCGCGGAAGGGGTCGGTCATTCGTCCGCTCCTGAGCCGATGCCTTTTTCAGCCTGCTTCCGGCGGGCGGCGGCGAGCTTTTCATGTTCCGCGTCCAGCTTCGCCATGGCGTCGTAACTCGGCACGTCGCCCCAGAGCTGTTCGAGCTGGTATCGGTCGCGCGTGTCGTTCGTCATGATGTGGATCAGCAGGAATCCGTAGTCCACGATGATCCACTGGCTCTGAGGAGCGCCGTCGACCGTGGCCGGGTGGATGCCGAACGCCTCGCGCACGGCCCGCTGGATGCGCTCCGCGATGGCGCCGATATGCGGTTCGGAAAGGCCGGTGCAGATCAGGTAGTAGTCGCCGATCGCGCCGTCCTGCTTGGTCATATCGAGCCGGAGAATGTGCTCGGCCTTGTGATCGTAGGCTTCCTTTTCGCACAGTTCGATCACGTCCGTCACTTTGAAATCCATTCTCGGTTTTCTGGTTTCCTGTTCATCGTTCATGTGGTTATTCTCCGTTTCTTTGAGGATAAAGTTTATGTTCCTTGATGTAGTTCAGCACGGGTTCCGGCAGCAGGTTCCGGCACGCGTCCGCGCCCTGTTCGCAAAGGCGCTGCCGCACCGCGGTCGAGCTGGGATCGAATTCCGGCGCGCCTGTCAGGATCGAGGCGTACAGCTTTTCGAAAAGATCCGGCGGCCAGACCTTTTTCAGCAGGTCCAGGTCGGCCTCGGCGCCCGGCCTCGGATACGACAGAAACCGGTTCTCGCGCACAAGACGTTCCGCCTCGTACCACAAGTGCAGCTGGTTCAGCGAATCGGATCCGACCACCCAAACGAAGCGCTCCGCCGGATACCTCCGCTTCAGAACATCGAGCGTGTCCACCGTGTAGGACGGCCCCGGACGCTCCGCCTCGATCTCGCTCACGCTCATCCCGGAACGCCCGGCGATTGCCGCGCGAAGCATCGCCGCTCGGTCCTCGAACGGCGCGGGCGCAAGTCCGTCTTTGTGAGGCGGATGCGGAGCGGGCAGGAAGACGATGCGGCCCACGCGGCCGGTTTTCAGCAAATAATCCGCAAGTCCGATGTGCCCGGAATGAACGGGGTCGAACGTGCCGCCGAAGACGGCTGTCAGGTTTTCTTCATTCATTCGGGCTCGTGGATTCGGGGTTCTTTTTGACGGAAAATGACACATGCGCGCTTGCATTCGGGCAAACCCGCGTTATTGTTTTAAATGCACCCTTTAAACATAGCAGAATCTGTTAAAAAGACAAGCCGCAATCCGTTTTTTCATGAAAATCTCTTCCTTTCCCGGAGACATCCCGCAAACCCCGCTCTTCGCCGCCGCATCAAAAGCCGTCTCCGCGCTCCGCGCCGCCGGACACAAGGCGTATTTCGTGGGCGGGGCCGTCCGCGACCTCCTGCTCGGACACACCCCGGACGACGTCGACATCGCCACCTCCGCGCGCCCGGAACAGATTCAGGCGCTGTTCGACAAGGCGATCCCGGTCGGAGCCGCGTTCGGCATCATCACGGTCGTCGTCGACGGCATCCCGATCGAAGTCGCGACCTTCCGGGCGGAACGCGGCTACAGCGACGGACGCCGCCCCGATCATGTGGTCTACACAGACGACGAAGTCCTGGACGTCACCCGGCGCGATTTCACGGTCAACGGTCTGCTGTTCGACCCGGCGGAACGCGCCGTGGTCGACTGCGTGGGCGGACTCGACGACCTCCGCGCGGGCGTCCTTCGCACCATCGGCGATCCCGTGGTGCGTTTCGGAGAGGACCATCTCCGCATCTTGCGCCTCGTCCGGTTCGCCTCCAAGCTTGGATTCACGGTCGATCCGGCCTCGAAACGGGCTGCCGCCGACGCAGCGGAAAAACTCCGTCTGATCGCCGCGGAACGCATCCGCGCCGAACTCGTAAAAATTCTGCTCGGCCCGCGTCCGGCAGAGGGATTCGAAATGCTCGCCGGACTCGGCATCCTGAAGGTCGTCCTGCCGGAAGTCGACGCCATGCGCGGCGTGGAACAGCCGAAGCAGTACCACCCGGAAGGCGACGTCTTCGTCCACACCATGCTTCTGCTCCGGCACGCCGCATGGAAAACGCCCGAACTCATGTGGGCCGCCCTGCTCCACGACGTCGGAAAGCCCGGAACGCAGACCTTCAAGGACGGCGCGCCGCATTTCTACGGACACGAAACGCTCGGCGCGGACATGGCCGCCGACATCCTTGCGCGTCTGCGTTTTTCGTCCGCCTCCATCGACGCGATCGCCGCCGCCATCCGCAACCACATGCGGTTCGCGTCCGTCCACGCCATGAAGAAGGCCAAATGGATGCGGATCATCGCCGATCCGAATTTCCCGCTCGAACTTGAGCTGCACCGCCTCGACTGCATCGCGTGCCACGGGCTGCTCGACAACTACGTCCTCATGCTCGACCGCATGCGCGAATACGCCAAACTCCCCGCCCCGCGCAAGCCGTTCCTGAACGGCAACGACATCATCGCGCTCGGCGTCAAGCCCGGCGCGGTCTTCAGCCGCATCCTAAGCGAGGCCGAAGACCTCCGGCTGGAAGGCGATCTCAAATCGCGGGAGCAATCGCTCGAATGGCTCCGCGCCCGGGTCAAACACCTCGGCCTTTGACACAGACAATCAAAACAATAAGGAATCCCCTCTGACTTTATTCCGTCGGAGGGGGATTATGCGTTTTGAAAATCTGTTTTTCCGCGCTCAGTGTACATACACGCGGAGCACGGTTCCGCGGAACAGCGCGCCGCGGTCCGGTTTCGCCGCCTTGAAGATGAGGTCGGGGCCGAAGTAGAATCCGGGCTGCGTCGGCTGGTTGTACGCCACGTTCTCCATGGCGAGGCTGATCCGGTACACGGGGTCCTCCAGGAACGTATGGAACCGATACGCGGTCGGGATGGTCGACACGTACAGCCGGAGATGGCTGTTGTCGTTGGTGCGCATCAGGACCTCCTCGCGCCAGTCGCCGAAGATGTCGCCCTGAAGGCACGGCGTGGACTTCGTGCCGTTGTTGGACGAGCATTCCTCGAACCGCATCAGCGGCTCGCATGTTCTCTGCGCGGCGTTGTACTTCGTGATCGTGTTGCCGTCGAGCAGTTCGCGGCACAGATCGCCGTCCCACCACACCGCCATATTGATGGAGAGTCCGCGCGGATTGCCCCCCAGCGCCTCGCCCTTCGCGGTCTGCGGCGGGATGCCGGACGCCCACATCTCGACGCCGGGGCTGGTCGGGTCGATGTCGGCGGCCATGCAGCGCCCGACGTCGGCGTTGCGCCGGATCTGGTGCAGAATCTTCCCCGTGGCGGCGTCGCGGAACGTCGCGCCGTCGCGCTTGTTCTCGTGGCAGCACCACACCTGAAGCCCCGGCATATCCCACGCGAACTGCGTCAGGTGCATGGCGTCTCCGTGCCCGAGTCCGGTCGTGTACAACCCCTTGCCGTCGTGGTCGATCGTGCAGGAACCGTATACGATCTCGTCCTTGCCGTCGCCGTCCACGTCGCCCACGCGCAGATTGTGGTTGCCCTGCCCAGCGTAGCCCCGGTTTTCCGGCTCGTCGGAATCGAACGCCCAGCGTTTTTTGAGGCGCTGTCCGTCCCAGTCGTACGCCGCGAGATACGCCCGCGTGTAGTACCCGCGGCACATGATCACGCTCGGACGCTCCCCGTCCAGATACCCGACCGCCGCCAGAAATCTGTCGCAGCGGTTGCCGTAGTTGTCGCCCCAGTCGCGCATGTTGCCGCGCGGAACGTCATAAGGAATGGTCTCGAGGGCGGCCCCGGTCTTGCCGGAGAACACGGTCAAATATTCGGGGCCGGTCAGGATGCGGCCCGCCGGGGTGCGGTAATCCGCATCCGCGTCGCCGATGACCTTGCCCGTTCCGTCGACAGCGCCGTCGGCGGTCTTGCAGACGACCTCCGCGACGCCGTCGCAGTCGAGGTCGTAGACCATGAACTGCGTGTAATGCGCCCCGGCGCGGATGTTTCTGCCTAGGTCGATGCGCCAGAGCTTTTCAGGTTGGCCGAGCTTGTAGCAGTCCAGATACACGTTTCCGGTGTAGCCGTCGTGCGCGTTGTCGTGCGCGTTCGAGGGGTCCCACTTCAGGATGATCTCGAACTCGCCGTCGCCGTCCACGTCACCCACCGACGCGTCGTTCGGCGAATACGCGTACGCCTCGCCGTTAGGCGCTTTGCCGTCCGCAGGCCTGTCCAGCGGGATGTCCACGTACCCGGCCGGGGCGTTCTCCGGCAGCGTGTACGACGCGGACGTTTCGTCCAGTTCCTTCCCCTCGACGACCGGCTTCACCGCGTACGCGCCGCCGCCTTTGTTCTTGTCAATGAAGAGCGTCGCATCCATGATCGGTTCGGAATTGAGCTTCTTCCCGTCGCGGTACACATTGAAGGAAGTGAGCCGCGCGTCCTTCGAAAGATAGCGCCAGGTCACGAACACCTCGTCGGCGTTCTGCCGGACTGCGATCACGCCTCGTCCGAGCTTTTCGCGTTTGAGCTTCGTGAAATCGTATTTGGTCGGCGGTTCGATCGCTTGGGGCTCGCGCTGGGCGAAAAGGCTCTGCGCGGGAACAGCCAGTGCAAACGCAGCAGCGACGGAAAACAAGAATCGGCGTAACATTGGTCAGTCTCCTTCGGGTGGTTCATTTGGGAACAGGAGTAAGCTTCGGGAAATAGGAGCCGCGGAAGAACGCGCCGGAACCGAAGAGGTCGGGTCCGAAGTAGAATCCGGGCTGCGTCGGCTGGTTGCAGCAGATGTTCTCCAGCGCGAGGCTGATGCGGTACACCGGCTCCTCCAGGAAGGTGTGGAACCGGTATGTGGTCGGGATGGTCGAGACGTACAGCCGAAGGTTGCGGTTGTCGGTCGTGCGCATCAGAACCTCCTCGCGCCAGTCGCCGAAGAGGTCGCCCTGGAGGCACGGCGTGGCCTTCGTGCCGTTGTTCGAGTCGCAGCCGTCGAACGTCATCATCGTGACGAACGATCCGCTGTCGTAGTCGTACTTGCTCACGCGATTCCTGTCGAGGAGCTCACGGCACAGGTCGCCGTCCCACCACAACGCCATGTTCGCGGAGATCCCGCGCGGATTCGCCGCCACGGTCTCGCCCTTCACGCTCTGCATGCCGAGGCCGGACCACGCCCACATTTCGAGACCCGGATTCACGGAATCCACGTCCGCGGCCATGCAGCGCCCGACGTCGCCGCTGTCTTTGATTTGGAAGATGATCCTGCCCGTGGCGGCGTCGCGGAGCGTCACGCCGTCGCGCTTGTTCTCGTGGCAACACCACACCTGAAGCCCGGGCATATCCATCGCGAACTGCGTCAGGTGCATGGCGTCGCCGTGTCCGAGCCCGGTCGTGTAGAGTCCGGTTCCGTCGTGATCGATCGTGCAGGAACCGTACACGATCTCGTCCTTGCCGTCGCCGTCCACGTCGCCGACGCGCAAATTATGATTGCCCTGCCCTTCGCAGCCTTTCCAGCGCGGGTCCTTCGCTGTGTCGAAATACCACCGCATCTTCAGATCCTTGCCGTTCCAGTCGTAGCACGCCAGCGCGGCGCGGGCGTAATGCCCCCGGCACATCACCACGCTCGGGCGTCCGTCGTCGGAGAAGAACCCCATCGCGGCCAGGTAACGGTCGCTGCGGTTGGCGTAATTGTCGCCCCACGCCATGCCGTCGCCGCGCGGCGGTTCGTAGTCGACGGTCTTCAGCGCAGCGCCGTCCTTGCAGGAAAACACGGTCAGATACTCCGGACCGCTCATGATGCGGCCGCGATTGCGCATTCCGGCGGGATTCGCCCCGGTCTTGCGGAAATCGGCCTCGGGAAGCTGGACCATGTCGCCGCCCTTCTCTCGCCAGTCGGCGTCCGGATCGCCGATGACCTTGCCCGTGCCGTCGACCGTGCCGTCGGCGGTCTTCATCACGAGCTCGGAGATGCCGTCGCCGTCGAAATCGTACACCACGAACTGCGTGTAATGCGCCCCGGCGCGGATGTTCTTTCCCATGTCGATGCGCCACAGCTTCGTGCCGTCGAGCTTGTAACAGTCGAAATACACGTTGCCGGTATACCCGTCGTGCGCGTTGTCGAGCGCGTTCGAGGGGTTCCACTTCAGTATGATCTCGAACTCGCCGTCGCCGTCCGCGTCGCCAACGGACGCGTCGTTCGGCGAATACGTGTACGCCTCGCCGGACGGGGTCACGCCGTCGGCCGGCTTGTCGAGCGCGATGTTGATGTAGCCCTCCGGCGCCTTGTCCGGCAGGGTGAATGATGCGCTTTCTTCGTTCTTCTCGCGTCCGTTCACGACCGGCTTCACGCTGTACACGCCGCCGCGGGGATTCCTGTCAATGTAAAATGTAGTGATATTAACCGGCGAGGAATTGATGCGTTTGCCGTCGCGGTAGACGTTGAACGCGATGTCGGCGGGATCGTTCGAGAGATAACGCCAGGTGACGAACACTTCGTTCCTGTTCCTGCGGACCGCGATCAGTCCGCGTCCGAGCTTCTCCATTTTGAGCTTCGCGAGGTCGTATTTCCCCTGCGACGCGGGCAGGACGACGGCATTCTCCCGGACGGCGGATGCGGCTCCGGCGCGGGAAGAGTCGCAGGAGACGAGTCCGGCGAACGGCAGGGCGGCAAGCAGAAGCAGTCGGTTCAGTTTCATATCGGGATTCCGTTTCAGCCTGGCGGAAAAAAGATGCATATTTTAAATTGTTACGGCAATATAGCATGATTCCGGCGGATTGTCAAGGTTTTTTCGGCGTTTCTTCGGGTTTCGCGATTGATTTCCGCTGTTCCCGCTGTATGTTATTATAGTGTATTTACCCGGAGAATCCGCCATGCCTCTGCTCGACGTTAAAAACCTTTCCGTTCAGTTCCGCTCCGACGGCAGGCTTCTGCCCACCGTCACCGACATCTCGTTCACGCTCGAACGCGGCGAAATGCTCGCGCTGGTCGGCGAAAGCGGCTGCGGAAAAAGCGTTACATGCATGTCGCTCGCGCGCCTGCTCCCGGAAACCCAGGTCGCGCTCTCCGGCGAAGTCATGCTCGACCGCGGCCCGGAACTCGGCGGCGTGACGGACGTGCTCCGGCTCAACGAACGCAGTCTGCGCCAGGTGCGCGGCGGCTGCATTTCCTATATCTTTCAGGAACCCTCCGTATCCCTGAACCCGGTCTTCCGCGTGGGCGACCAGATCGCCGAGGCGGTCAAGCTCCACCGCAAGGACGTTTCCGACCCGTTCGCCGAGGCCGTCGAGCTTCTGCGGCAAGTCGGCATCCCCGACCCCGCCAACCGTGCGAAACAGTATCCGCACGAGATGTCCGGCGGCATGCAGCAGCGCGTGATGATCGCCATGGCGCTCGGGTGCGCGCCAAGCATCCTCGTGGCGGACGAACCGACCACGGCGCTGGACGTGACGATCCAGGCGCAGATCCTCGACCTCCTGCTCTCGCTCAAGAAGGATCGCGGCATGGCTGTAATCCTCGTCACGCACAATCTCGGCATCGTGGCCGAACTCGCCGATCGCGTCGCCGTCATGTACGCCGGGCGCATCATCGAGACCGCGCCCGTCGCCGAACTCATCGCGCATCCGAAGCACCCGTACACCTCCGCGCTCATCCGCGCCGTTCCCGTACTCGGCGGCGAACACAACCGCCTGAACACCATCCGCGGCACGGTTCCCTCCCCCGACAAATTCGGACGCGGATGCCGGTTCTGTGACCGCTGCGAACACGCCGACACGCTCGCCGCGGAACAGCGCCGCCGCTGCCGGGAGGAACCGCCGGCCCTCCGGGAACTCGTCTCCGGGCACGCCTGCGCCTGCCATTATCCGCCCTGCACGACGGGGGAGGAGGCCTGACGTGCCCTCCGAAACCGTTTCCACTGCGAAAAAGGACAGCCCCGCAGGCGACATGTCCCCGTTCATCATCTTCATGGCGTTCGTGATTCTCACGACCGTCATCATCATGTCCATCTATAGGATGAACTCCGAGGAGGACGCGTTTCCCCCCTCGGACGAATCCGGCTTCACGATCGCCCTGGACGCCCGCGAACCGGTCGTATTTTTCGACGATTTCCTATTCCCGGGATTCTATCCTGTCGCGCGCGAGGCCGCGCAGTCGCCGCGACCGAGCGTCCAGCAGGACGTCGTCGAGGCGCGACGTCTGCTGACCGACGGCGAATACAGGCGCGCCGAAGACCTGCTCCGCACGCTGTTTCTGTTCTATCCTGACGACATCGAGATCGTCTATCTGTTGTCGAGCATCCTTCACGCCTCCGGACGCGACGACGAGGCGGACTACTACGACGAACGCATGTTTTTCCTGTTGCCGTCGCCCATGCCGGACGCCATCCCGTCCGGTGCGGCCAGCGACGCGCAAGCGGAAAGGACTGCGTCATGAGCAAGATCAGGCAGCTGAGCGACGAGGTCTGCAACAAGATCGCGGCGGGCGAGGTCGTCGAACGCCCCGCATCCATCGTGAAGGAGCTCGTGGAAAACTCGCTCGACGCGGGCGCGAGGAAAATCACCGTCACGATCGAGGACGGCGGACGGCGCTCCATCTCGGTCGCGGACGACGGCGAGGGCATGGACGCCGACGACGCGCTGCTCTGCCTCGACCCACATTCCACCAGCAAAATATCCTCCGAGGCCGACATCTTCGACATCGCGTCCTTCGGATTCCGCGGCGAGGCCATTCCCAGCATCGCCGCCGTCACGCGCCTGACCATCCGCACGCGCCGCCGCGAAACGCCCGAAGGCGTCGAGGTCTTCATCGCGGGCGGAAAGGCCGTCTCGGAAAAGCCAGCCGGATGTCCGCCCGGCACAGAAGTCACGGCACGCGACCTCTTCTTCAACGTTCCGGCGCGCAAGAGTTTCCTCCGCACCGTCGCGACCGAGGAACGCCATATCGTCGACATCCTTTCGAACATCGCCCTCGCGCACCACGACGTCGCGTTCATCCTGAAAGCCGATGGCCGCATCCTGCTCTCCACCCCGTCCGCGCCGTCCATCCTCCCGCGCATCAGCGAGTTCTTCGGGCGAGAATACGCAGGAGCGCTGCTCCCGTTCTCCCGCACGGAACGCGGCATCACTGTGAACGGATTCATCGCGCGGCGCGGCTTCACGCGCAATTCCCGCGCCGAACAGCGCATCTTCGTGAACGCCCGGCCGGTCGAATCCGCCCCGGTCTACCGCGCCATCAAGGAGGCATGCGGCCCCATGCTCGAACGCGGACGCTTCCAGCCCGCGCTAATCTACCTCGCCATGCCGCCTGGCTCCGTCGACGTGAACGTCCACCCGACCAAACGCGAAGTGCGCTTCCGCAATGAATTCGACGTGATCGCGGCGGTCCGCACCGCCGTATCCGCGGCGCTCCGCACCAACGACGCCGTGATCCCGGTCACGGCGGAGGGCATGAACGACCCGGCGGAAACGTCAGCGCGCCTCTTTCCCGATTTCGCGCCGGATATCCGGGAGCAGGATATGCAGGACCCTGCGAACCATACGCATCCTTCCGCCGCCGACGACAGTCCGGTTCCCGCGTCCGGCATCGTCACAAGCGTCGATTCCCTGCTCGAATCCGCCCGCGTCGGATACCGCGTCCTCGGACCCGCGCTCCACGCGCCCTTCGGGAAAGCTCAAACCGCAACAGGAAACACGGCATGCGGCCCGGCATCCCGAACGGAGGACGCCGAGCTTCCGATCCCGCCGGAAGAACAGCGGACACCGTCTCAAGACGAGCCGCGCCCCGATTTCCGTCTCGTGGCTGAGGACGCCCCCCCGACCGATTTCGGCGGAACCGGACTGCGTCTGCTCGGCGTGCTGGAGAACTCCTATATCGTGGCGGCCATCCCCGGCGGCCTCGTCCTGATCGACCAGCACGCGGCGCACGAGCGCGTTCTCTTCGAACGCATCCTGAACGGCATCGACGGCACGCTCTCCCAGAAACTCCTGATGCCGATCACCATCGAGCTGTCGCCTGCCGACATGGCATACGTCGCACGCAATCTCCACGAGTTCGAAAACATCGGGTTCGAGATCGAGCCCTTCGGACGCAACACGATCAAGTTGAACTCGATCCCCGCCGCCGTCAAACAGGAAAACGTCGGCGGTTTTTTCCATGACATGCTCGCACGGATCGGCGAGATCGGCGCGGGTCAGCGCCTCGCCACCGACGCCCTCGCCCGCGCCGCCTGCAAGGCCGCCGTCAAGGCGCACGACAGGCTTTCGCTTCAGGAGGCCGCCGCCCTCATCGAACAGATGTCACACTGCGCCCTGCCCTATTCCTGCCCGCACGGACGCCCCACCATGCTCAACATCTCCCTCTCCGAAATCGAACGACGTTTCGGACGAAAATAAAGACAAGGCATTGCAACAGAAGGAGCTTTTTCATCATGCCTGCAAGAAAGACCGCGAGAAAAAACACGAAAACTCCCGCCGTCCTCCCCACGCCGAAAACCGGACGGATCAAAGCCGCCGCCGACGTCTCCGGCGCGGGATTCCGCCTCGCCGATCCCATGTGGAACGCACACGAGATCCTCGCCGCGCTCGAGATGTACGCGTCCTTCGGCGTCGGAGCCGTCGTCTTCCCCGAACTCTGCGTCACCGGCGCGTCCTGCGGAGACCTTTTCCGCCAGAACATCCTCCTCGACGCCGCGCGGAAGGCCGTCAAGTTTCTCCTGAAGGAAACCGCCGCGCTCCCCGTCACATTCGTCGTCGGCGTTCCCGAACGCTCCAAATCCGGCGTTCTGTACGCCGTTACGCTCTGCATCCGCGCCGGAAAAATAATCGCCCGCAACAAAAAGCCACTCGACGCCCCGGCCACCGTCTTCGCCCCGATCGAACTCGTCTCCTCGCGAAAACGCAACCCCGAACGCCTCATTCTCTGCCCGTCCGCGGTTCCGTCCGCGCTCATGACGCCTTCCGATTTCCGTTCGTTCGCACTTAAGGCGGCGAAGGAACGCCAGGCTGATTTCATCCTCGCCGCGCCGAAATCCGGCGAATCCGTGACAGACGGCTTCTACGGGATGCCCGTCTGCTGTTCCGTGATGGTCCACGCGGGCGAACCGGTCCTCGCCGACCTTGCCGATCCGTGTCCGTCGCTGGAGTTCGCCTCGGAGTTCGAGCCTGCGAAGAAACAGGGCCTCCTCGCTTTTGAGGAAGACCCGAAAAAGCTTGCCGCGCTCGGACGCGATCCGCTGCCGTTCCTGCCGAAGGACCGCACGGACACCATCTGGATCGCCGCCGCCCTTGAATCCGCGCTGGCGCGCCGCATGACGTCCGCGCACGCCGACAAGCTCGTGATCGGCGTTTCCGGCGGCCTTGATTCCACGCTGGCGCTTCTTCTGGCGCACGAAGCCGTCTCGTCTCTCAATCTCCCCGCAAGTTCGGTCATCGCAATCTCCATGCCCGGATTCGGCACCACTGCACGCACGAAAAACAACGCCGCGCGTCTCGCCGAGCTCCTCGGCTGCGACTGCCGCACCGTCGACATCCGGCCGGCCTGTCTCCAGCATTTCGCCGACATCGGACACGATCCGAAGGTCGCCGACGTGGTGTTCGAAAACGCCCAGGCGCGCGAGCGCACCCAAATACTGATGGATGTGGCGAACGGTTCGAACGCGCTGGTCGTCGGCACGGGCGACCTCTCCGAAATCGCGCTCGGCTGGTGTACCTACAACGGCGACCATATGAGCATGTACGCGGTCAATTCCGGCGTTCCGAAGACGCTCGTCCGCCACCTCGTCGCATTCTACGCGGGCGAACACGGCGGCAGGATCGCCCCGGTCCTTCAGGACATCCTCGACACGCCTGTCTCGCCCGAACTCGTTCCGGCCTCCGAATCCGGCGAATCCGGCCACAAGACCGAACAGATCCTCGGCGCGTACGAACTCCACGATTTCTATCTCTTCCACCTCGTCCGCCTCAACGAATCCCCGCGCGCGATCCTCCGCAGGGCGAAGAAGGTCTTCGCCGGGAAATACCCCCCGGACGAAATCCGCCGCACGCTCGAACTCTTCCTCCGCAGGTTCTTCACCCAGCAGTTCAAGCGATCCTGCTCGCCCGACGGCCCCGCGGTCTCCCCGCTTTCCCTCTCGCCGCGCGCGGGCTGGCGCGTTCCCTCCGACGCCTCTCCGTCGCTCTGGCTCGACGACCTGAAATGACCGGAACGTGAACTGACCCGGACAAAACACATACATGAATTCCTCCAGTTACAGCATCCTGAGTTTTTTCAAGGACTTTTTCCAAGACCTCTTCTCGGACGCGCCGGGAATCGCAATCTTCGATCCGGCGGTCTTCTCCGAGGCCATCCGCGAATACCCGGTCTTCTTCGCGTTCGTCGCCTTCTGGTTCGGGTGCTGCATCGGGTCGTTTCTGAACGTCTGCATCTACCGTCTTCCGCTCGGCATGAGCCTGGTCTCGCCGCCGTCGCACTGCACGACCTGCAACCACAAGATATCCGTATGGGAAAACATCCCGATCTTCAGCTATCTGTGTCTGCGCGGGAAATGCCGCTGGTGCGGCGCGCCGATCTCGCCGCGCTACCTGATTGGGGAAATGCTCGTCGGACTGATGTACATGGCGTCGTTCGCGTACGTCCTGCATTTCCGTCTCCCGCTCCCGACGATGTTCGTGTATTTCCTGACAATCTCCGTGGCGTATCCGGCCGCCTTGATCGACATGAAGGTGCGCTTGATCCCGAACGAGCTGACCTACTCGCTGCTGGTCCTCGCGCCGCTGTACCACCTGATCCACGGCGTCGGTCTGGAACCGCATCTGCTGGACTGGCGCGGCTTCCTGATCTCCATCGTGACCGCCGGACTGTTCGGCACGCTCCTGACGCTCTTCGCCTGGCTCGGCGAAAAAGTCATGAAACGCGAGGCGTTCGGACTGGGCGACGTGAAACTGATCGCCGGATTCGCCGCCGCGCTCGGCGCGCTCCCGGTCGTCTGGATCATGCTCTTCGGCTCCGTCATCGCGCTCGTCTTCATGCCCTTCTACACGCTCAAAAACCCGAAATTCCGCCGCCGCGGATTCGCATTCGGCCCCTTCCTCGCCGTCGGACTCGGACTCTGGCTTCTCTTCGGCATCCCGCTCACGGACGCCCTGTTCTATCCCGACCTGAATCTCGACATCTCCGCGGTCTCGTTCGTCAACGACCATCATTCGAATCACTACGACCGCTGCCGCGAACACGTCATCGAAGCCAGGTGGGAACGGGACGAACAACGCCGCCGCGAGATCGAAGAACAGGAACGGGCGGAGGAAGCAACAAAATCCGAAGCGGGAAACGAAGCGGAAGCCTCCTTTGACAAGGACGAGAAATCCCCGGCGGAACCGGAAGGAAACGAGGCGGAATCAAACGACGCGGAAACCGAAGGATCCACTGTTCCGGCACAGTAAAACAAAATTCCGTCTTTTTGCTTGACTTTCCGTTTCCTCTACGATATATTAACGATATATTAACAGAATGTATGGAGCATCGACCGCTCCTTTTCCACTTCAGGTTTGAGGATTTTATCGTGAACCGTTATCTCTGGCTGTACGCCGCGGCCTTCGCGGCGTCGTTTCTGATTTCGCTGCCGACCGTGCCGCTCTGCCGGATTCTCGCGCGTCGCACCGGGATCATGGACGTGCCGAAGTCGGAAGGGCACAAGCTGCACGGGAAGGCGACTCCGCTTCTGGGCGGCGTGGCGATCCTGATCGCGTGGCTGGTTCCGGTCCTGGCGGGCGCGCTTGCGCTCCTCGTCGCGCCGGGCCGGTTCCCGGAGGAGATCGCCGGAGGGTTCCGCAACATCTCCGGGGAGCTCGCGATGATCTGCGTCTGCGCGACTGCGGCGGTCGTCCTCGGCGTGTTCGACGACAGGCACGCCATGCGCGCCTCGTTCAAGTTCGCCGGGCAGTTCCTCATCGCGTTCGCCATGGTCTTTTTCGGCGGCTTGCACATCACGCTCTTCATCCCGACCCCGTTCCTCACCGTTCCGCTCTCCGTCTTCTGGATCGTCTTCATCATGAACGCCATGAACTTCTTCGACAACATGGACGGACTGTCCGTCGGCACGGCGGCCATCGCCTTTCTCTTCTTCGCGGTCGCGGCATGGATCAACGGCCAGTTCTTCGTGGCGGCGCTCTCGGCGTGTTCGGCGGGCGCGTGCTGCGGCTTCTGGCTCTTCAACAAAGCCCCGGCATCGATCTTCATGGGCGACGCGGGCAGCCACCTGGTCGGATTCCTGCTCGCCGTCGTCAGCGCCCGCGTGACCTACTACAATCCCGGGGTCGCCGCGGGGAAATACGCCATCCTGATCCCGTTCTTCATCCTCGCCGTTCCGATCTTCGACGCCTTCGCGGTCGTGCTCATCCGCCTGCACAACCACAAGCCTTTCTACATCGGCGACCACAACCACATCTCGCACCGGTTCGTGCGGATGGGGCTCACCCGTCCGCAGGCCGTCCGGATCATCCACCTGCTGTCCGTCGTGGCGGGGCTGGGCGCAATCCCCCTGCTCTGGGGCGACGCCCGCACGTGCCTCGTGCTGCTGACGCAGGGCGCGGTGATCCTGCTGATTCTGACATTGCTTCAATTTCAAACGATACCCAAACATAACGACAACCAGGAGACAACCCACCATGAACAATCCTGAAACCGTCAGCGAGACCAGCATGAAGTTCCGCCGTATCGGCGGCTCCTCCCAGCTCGTCATCGAATCCGCAAACGACTTTCGCAACGCCTACGAGCTCGATCCGGCGCACTGGACGCTCACCAGCATCCCCGCGAAGAATCTGCTCTGCCCGGCCGAGTTCCTGGCCCTGATCCCGCAGGACGCATCCGGCCGCATCCATGTGAAGGACGTCCGCGGCCTCCTGAAATGGGTCATCTCCGCCGTCGCCGACCTCTCCGACTTCATCACCGCCGCGCCCGCGCTGCGCCTTGAAGCGCTGAACAAGGAGGACCCCGATGGACTCCGCGCAAGGGAGACCGCCGAACTCGCGCTGAAACGCATCGGCTCGAAAAACACATCCGCGATCACGATCGAACAGATCAACGAGTTCAAGACGCTCGTTTCCAGCGCGCTGCAGAACGGCGACGGCGTCATCCCGCCCGGCCCGGTGCAGGACGAGGTCACAGCCGAATGCATCAAGTTCGCCATGGCCGCGGTCGGATCCCAGAAGGACATCTCCGGCGCGGACGGCGTCGGCGCCGCCGAACTCGACATATTCGAAGGGATGCTGAACGGCTTCCTCGCCTGGACGGACGAGGGCGTAGCCCGCAAGGATGCGCTCTTCCCCTACGCAGACGCCACAGCCGGACTCTGGGGCGCGTATCAGGCCGTCGCCGCGGACGTCGACGACTATTTCGAGAGTTGCCACGCGCTCGTCTTCGCAGGCGGACACGAATCCTCGTCCCGCGTTCCGAAGAACACTTTCGACCCCAACGATTCCTCCTCCGTCGAGGACTTCTTCAAGAAGGCCCCGCTCGCGCCCGCCGATCCGGCCTGCATCCTGCACCTGAACGAACGCGTGAATCCGAACCGAGCGGGCGCTCTGACCGCGTTCTTCGGGGCGTTCCGCGCCGCCGTTCCCGGCGATGCCGCGTCTATTTCCGAATCCGAATGGACCGCGTTCAAAGCCGCCATCGCTCCCTACGGCGACTGGACCGGCCGCAAGAACACCGACAAGCTCGACGGTCTCGACATCGCCCGTCTCCGCGCGGTCGCCGCGTCCAAGGCGTTCGAGAACATCCGCGCCATGATCGCCGAGGACGCCGTCGTTTCGAACAACGTCACATGCTGCGACCTCGTCCGCAAGGTCATCATCTGCCAGACCAACCTCCGCGAGTTCCTGAACAACTTCATCAACATGGAGGCGCTCTTCTCCCCGGCGAAACGATCCTTCATCCTCGCCGGCAAGCTCGTCATGAACGGCTACAACTTCCACATGTGCATGATCGTCCACGACGTCGCCGCGCACAAGAAGATCGCCGCCACCAGCAACGTCTGCGTGATGTACATCAACGCCACCACCGGAACCGCACCCGCCGTCAAGTCCATGACGCTCGCCGTCGCGGTCACGGCCGGAACCATGCGCCGCCTCTTCGTCGGCAAGTCCGGCGTCTTCTACACCCCGGACGGACTCATCTGGGACGCCGTCATCACCGACCTCATCCAGCAGCCGGTCTCCTTGAAGGAAGCCATACTCATGCCGTTCTACCGCATCGGCGACATCATCCAGAACCAGGCCGAAAAGCACTTCGCCGCCAAGACCAACGCCTTCGAGGCCGACGTCACGAAAAACGTCGATTCCAAGCTCGCGGGCGGCGACCAGCCTAAGAAAGAGGGCGGACTCAACATGCCCATGCTCATCATGGGCGGCGGCGTCGGCATCGCCGCCTTGGGCAGCAGCTTCGCGTTCATGGCGAAGAGCCTCCAGGGCGTCTCCGTCTGGCGCATCCTCGCCGTCCTCCTCGGCATCTTCATCATCATCTGCGCGCCGTTCGTAATCCTCTCGCTCCTGAAGCTCTTCCGCCGCAGCCTCACCCGCTTCCTCGAAGCCAACGGCTGCGCCCTGAACCGCGAAATGCGACTCACGCTCGCGCTCGGCCGCATCTTCACCTACGTTCCGCGCATCCCCGGCAAGTTCTCGCTCTACACGCTGAACACCGCCTCGGCGGGCGACGATCCCGACGCGGTCAAATCCCCCGTCCTGAACATCGTCTACAGGCTCCTGATCGTCGTCCTGATCATCCAGGTCATCCTGCTCGTCTGGTTCAAGTTCTTCCTCAACTGAACGGACTGGTTCGAATAGGGCAGATAAGGCGAATAAGATGGAATAAGCACAACAACACATATCCTGAGCTTATTCGTCTTATTTGCTTCATTTGCCTTATTGTGCGCGAGCGCAAGCCGCGCACTGCCGCAGTGGAGGATTTGTCCTCTCCGCGGCTTTTTTATGCCCGAAACGGCACGAAAAATGTAACTTCCTAAACGATAGCCGGATTTTGCCGAAAAAAACGAATGCAAAACACCGTTTCCGCCTTGTTTTTTACCGAATGAATGTTATATTATCTTCAAACAATGCATCGCGGGATGCTTTTTTTAAGGCGGAACGCGTGCATGTCTCCTGAAACGAACCTCAAAAACCTACCATATCAACCCCAACATCCAACATAAGGTATTACACCATGGCAGAAAAATCCTTTGACTTCAACGAAGTGGTCGAGCACTTCAAAAAGGTCGTCACAACCCAGTATTTCGACTTCGACGGCAAAATGAGCAAGCGCGACTACTGGATGTTCGCGATTCCCGCTCTCATCCTCGGCATCATCCCGTTCATCGGATGGATTATCGGCCTCGCTCTCCTCTGCCCGTTCCTCGGCGCCACCGCCCGCCGTTTCCACGACATCGGCAAGACCGGCTGGCTGACCATCCTCTGGTTCATCTGCCCGCCCGTCGGACCGATCGTTGCGATTGTCCTCTGCATCCAGGACGGCGCCTCGGATACTCCCGCTGAATAAGCGAAGCGGTCCGAAAAAATAAATCGAGTCAATCCCTCCGCGCCCGCCTTTTCATGGCAGGCGCGTTTTTTTTCTTTCCTGAGACGGCGTTTTCCTCTTGTTATTTTCATTCCCGCGTGTATATTATCCGAAGCCGCGTCTCCGACGCGCCATCAGCATACACTCGCAACCCGCACGAAAGGATTTTCATCATGAACGACTCCAAACGCATTTCCCTGCTCGGCGTCATCGTCGAGGACAACGCCGCCTCCGACCAGATCAACAGAATCCTCCACGCCTACAGCGAGTTCATCGTCGGGCGCATGGGCATCCCGTATCATTCCCGCGGCGTGAGCATCATCAGCGTCGTCCTGGACGCCGCGCAGGAAACCGCCGCCGCGCTCGCCGACGAGCTCGGCAAGATCGCGGGCGTCTCATGCAACATCGTCTCCGCGAAAAACTGATCCGGTCATCTCCGGGCGGTCAGCACGACCGCCCTTTTTCCGCACCACCCACGACCCGAACTCAGGATTCCAGTCATGAAAACAATCTCCCCCGTTTTCCGCCGCATCGCCGCCGCGTTCGCCGTCGCGTCCGCGGCCGTCCTCCTTTCCGTCTCCGCCTCCTCGTGCGCCTGCTGCTCCGACGACACCTCCGACCGCATCCCGGAAGTCACGGAGGACAACTTCGGCGCATACCTGATGGTCTCGTTCCGCGAACAGAGCCACGACGTCTTCTTCGCGCTCAGCAGCGACGGCTACACCTTCACCGATGTGAACGGGAACAAGCCCGTGCTCCTCGGCATCGACCTCGCCGAACAGAAAGGCATCCGCGATCCGCACATCTTCCGCGGCCCGGACGGATTCTACCTGACCGCGACAGACCTGCACATCCACGCCCAGCGGCAGGGGCTGCGCTCCACCCAGTGGCAGCGCGACGCCGCGAAGTACGGCTGGGGCAACAACCGCAGCATCGTCATGATGAAGTCAAAGGACCTCATCAACTGGAACAGCGTCAGCTTCAACGTCGCGGAATCGTTCCCGGAGCTCGGCGACATCAGCCAGGCATGGGCGCCGGAGACCGCCTACGACCCGGACGAGGGCAGAATCTTCGTCTACTTCACGCTCGGCCTCGACGGCGGCGAACTGAAGCAGATCTACTACGCCTACACGGACAAGGACTTCACGAAGTTCGTGACCGTGCCGAAAATCCTGGGATTCGATCCGCCGCAGGGATACCATTCCTACATCGACGGCGACCTCTCCTACGCCAACGGCAAATACCATCTTTTCGACTACGACAGCGGCATCAAGCACGCCGAATCGGACCATCTCCTCTACGGCTACAAGTATGTCAGCGACGAAAACTGCGCGAAGACCGGCGGCGCGGTCGAAGCCCCGAACGTCTGGCGGCGCATCGGCACAGACAAGTACGTCCTGATGTTCGACAACTACTCGTTCCCGAACGAAATGGCGTTCAGCGAGACGACCGACTTCCGCGAGTTCACGAACCTCGGCCGCTTCAATCAGGGCGTCATGAAGACCACGAACTTCTCCGGCGCCAAGCACGGCGCGGTCATCATGCTGACCAAAGACGAAGCCGAAGCCTTCGCCAAATACTGCGGCCTCGAAAAATATTAATCGGATTGCATAATTCAGCAGATCTCCGCACGGAGACGGTTTTCACGACCGTCTCCGTCTTTTTTCGTTTCCGCGCGCGCATACTACTTGATTTTTAGGAGAGATTATGCTATATTAGGATTTCGTTTCGAAACCAGATCGACCGATGCGGACATATCGTTTTTTCCGCATTCGGAAATAAGGAATCGCACTGCAATCATGATCAAAAGCATCCTGCTGACCGGCGTGGGCGGACAGGGCATCCTGTTCGCGGCGGGCGTCATCGCGTCCGCCGCCGAAGCCGCCGGATTCAATGTCACGACCAACGAAATACACGGCATGGCGCAGCGCGGCGGCAGCGTGACGGCACAAGTCCGCTACGGCGAAGGCTCGTTCGCCCCGCTCGCCGTCTCCGGGAGCATCGACGTGATCGCCGCCATGGAGCACATCGAGGCGATCCGTTACGCCCACTGGCTGAAACCCGGCGGACTCGCCGTCGTCGCGAAGACGAGCGTGATCCCGGTCACCGTGACGACCGGCGCCTGCGCCTATCCCGCCGACGTGGAGGACCGTCTTCACGCCGTCTTTCCTCGCCTCGTCTACCTGGACTGCGCCGCGCTCGCGCTGGAGCTGGGCAACGCCCGCCTCGCGAACACGATCCTCACGGGCGCGCTTTCCAAAGGACTCCCGGAAATCTCCGAAGACAACTGGCGCGCCGGACTGCTCGCACGCGTCAAAAAAGGGTTCGAAGAAGCAAATCTAACCGCATTCATGAAAGGAAGAATGCTATGTTCCGCTATCTGAACGAAGAAGCCGAGACGCTTTCCCGCGCCCAAATCACCGAACTCCAGAACAAACGTCTGAAGGAAATCGTCGCGCATACCGCGAAGAACTCCCCCTGGTCCGCGGCCCGCTACAAAGCCGCCGGCGTCGATCCCGCGAACTTCCGCGGCCTCGCCGATCTCCACAAGCTCCCCTTCTGCTCCAAGAAGGATTTCCGCGAACAATACCCGCTCGGAATGTCCTGCGTTCCGCGCAATCAACTCGCCGAAATGCACATGTCCAGCGGCTCCACCGGCACCCCGGTCGTCATGCCCTACACGCTCGCCGACCTGAAGCAGTGGGCGACCTGCATGGGCCGCTGCTACGTCATGGCTGGCGCGAATCCCGGCGACACCTGCCAGATCACGCCCGGCTTCGGCCTCTTCAACGGCGGATTCGGCTGCTATCACGGCGCACGCGAGGCGGGGCTCTTCGTCGTTCCGACCGGCGCGGGCAACACCGTCCGCCAGATCAAGCTCGCGCACGACTTCCAGACCCGCGTGATGGTCGCCGTCGTCTCCTACTCCATCCGCATCATGGAGATCCTCGCCGAGACCAATCAGACCCTGCCCGACCTGAAGATCGGCATCTTCGGCGCGGAATCGTTCTCCCCCGGCATGAAGCAGCGCATCCGCGAAGGGCTCGGCATCGACGCGTTCGACATCTACGGCATGACCGAGACCGGCGGCATCGGCAGCGGCATGGACTGCCCCGCCCACGAAGGCATCCACATGTGGGAGGACCAGTACATCGTCGAGGTCGTCGACCACGACACCGGCGAACCCGTTCCGGACGGAGAGTTCGGCGAGATCACGATCACCTCCCTCACCCGCGAGGCGCTCCCCGTGATCCGGTTCCGCACCGGCGACCGCGGCCGCATCCTGACTCGCGAGAAATGCGTCTGCGGACGCACCCATCTGCGGCTCGACACGATCAGCGGACGCCTCGACGACATGCTCATCATCTCCGGCGTGAACTTCTTCCCGAACCAGGTGGAGCAGTCCCTGCTGAAGGTTCCGGGCGTGCTCCCGAACTACCAGATCATCATCCGCGACGACCACGGCATCAAAAGCCTGCGCGTAAACGTCGAGGCCGAACCCGGCGTGACCGGATACATGGTCGAGAAACAGCTCAAGGAAGACCTCGGATTCTCCCCCGAGGGCGACATCTACAAGCCCGGCGAACTCCCGCGCACCGAAGGCAAGGCCAAGCGCATCTTCTACGAGACCGTCGGCGAAGAGAACAAAAATGAAGGAGGCAAATGATGAACAGCGTCGTGACAGACGAAATCCTCGGCTACATGGAGCATTCCTCCTGGATCCGCAGGATGTTCGAAGCGGGCATCGAACTCAAGAAGAAATACGGCGACGACCAGGTCTACGATTTCAGCCTCGGCAATCCCGACATGCCCCCGCCGCCTGAAGTGAAGGCCGCGCTCCTCGACTTCGCGCAGACAGCCGACCGCCCCTACTCCATCGGCTACATGCCGAACGCCGGATTCCCGGACACCCGCGCCGCGCTCGCGCGCAAGGTTTCGCAGGAACAGTCCGCGGAGATCGACGCCTCGCACGTCGTCGTGACCTGCGGCGCCGCCGGCGGCCTGAACGCCGTGTTCCGCGCCACGCTCGAGCCCGGCTGCGAAGTTCTCTGCCCGGCCCCCTACTTCGTCGAATACGGCTTCTACGTCTCGAACTTCGGCGGCAAACTCCGCCCCGTTCCGTCGCACCCGGAGGATTTCTCTCTCGACCTCGAGGGGTTCCGCGCCGCGCTCGGCGACAAAACGCGCGCCGTCATCATCAACTCCCCGAACAACCCGACCGGCCGCATCTACAACCGCGAAGAACTCGCCGCGCTCGCCGATCTGCTCCGCGAACAGTCCGAAAAGAACGGACGTCCGATCCTGCTGATCTCCGACGAGCCTTACCGTTTCCTCAACTTCGAGCATATGGATATCCCGTCGCTCTTCTCGCTCTACGACGACTCCATCGTGGTCGGCTCCTTCTCGAAAAACCTCTCGCTCGCGGGCGAACGCGTCGGCTATGTGGCCGCCGCCCCGAACGTCCGCGGCGCGAAGGAATTCATCGCGGCCGTCACCATGACGAACCGCATCCTCGGATTCGTGAACGCCCCCGCGATCGGACAGCGCGTCCTGAACCGCTGCATCGACTGCGAGGTCGATCCCGTCCTCTACGGACGCCGCCGCGACATGATGGCGGACGTCCTGCGCGAGGCCGGATTCGAATTCTATCTGCCGCCCGGAGCGTTCTATTTCTTCCCGAAGACGCCCATTGAGGACGACGTCGAATTCGTGCGCATCCTGCAGGGCGAACGCATCCTCGCGGTTCCCGGCGTCGGGTTCGGCATGGCGGGCTTCATCCGCCTCGCTTTCTGCGTGCCGGAACGCACCATCACGGAGTCGCTTCCGTCCTTCAAGCGCGCCGTGGCCGCAGCCCGGAGGTAATCCCCCATGCGTCTGCTCCTCACCGGAAACGAGGCGATCGCGCGCGGCGCATGGGAAGGCGGCGTGACGGCGGCGTTCGGCTACCCCGGCACCCCGTCCACCGAGATACTCGAAAACCTCGTCAAATACGACGGCGTCTACTGCGAGTGGAGCCCGAACGAGAAAGTCGCCCTCGAGGCGGCTGCCGGAGCCTCCATCGCCGGAGCGCGCTGCATCGTCACCATGAAGCTCGTCGGCCTGAACGTCGCCGCCGACCCGCTGATGACGCTCTCCTACGTCGGCGTCCGCGGCGGTCTCGTGGTCTGCGTGGCGGACGACCCCGGCCAGCATTCTTCCCAGACGGAGCAGGACACGCGCCACTACGCCCGTCTCGCGAAGGTTCCGGTCCTCGATCCCGCCGACGCCGTCGACGCCCGCGCCTTCATGCTGGAGGCGTTCGAGCTGTCCGAAAAGTACGGCTGTCCTGTCATTCTCCGCACCACCACCTGCGTGGGGCATTCCCGCGCGCTGGTCGAATGCGGCGAGCCGCGCCCGCGCAACGTGACGGAGTTCAAAAAGGAACCGTCCCGGTTCGTGCCGCTTCCGCTCTGGGGCCGCAAACTGCGCGTGAAGGTCGAGGAACGCCTCGACGCGCAGGCGGTCGACGCCTCTTCGCACGCCTCGCTGAACCGTGCGCTTCCCGGCACGGGCAACGACCTCGGCGTCATCACATGCGGCATCGCCGCGCTCTACTGCCGCGAACTCATGCCGGAGGCGCCGGTCCTGAAACTCGGCTGGCCCTGGCCATTCCCCGACTCCATGATCCGCGAATTCGCCGCCAGCGTCAAACGCGTCGTCGTCATCGAGGAGGGCGACCCGATCCTGGAGGAACACGTCCGTTCCCTCGGCATTGCGTGTTCCGGCAAATCCGACGTCGTGCCGCGCTGCGGAGAGCTGACGCCGGACCGCATTTTCGAGATCCGCGAGAAACTCCGCGGCACGAACAACGCTCTTCCGAAGCCGTTTCCCCAGGCCGAAGGTCTCCCGATGAGGCCTCCGGTCTTCTGCCCCGGCTGTCCGCACCGCGCGCTTTTCTACGCGCTCACCAAGTTCGACGTGATCGTGACGGGCGACATCGGCTGTTACAGCCTCGCGGTCTTCCCGCCGCTGGAACGCACCGACGCGCTGATCTGCATGGGCGGCGGCTTCACCCTCGCGCACGGCCTCGACAAGGCCGGGGAAAAGAAGAAAGTCATCGGCGTGCTCGGCGACTCCACCTTCTTCCACTCCGGCATCACCGGGCTGCTCGACGTCGTCTACAACAAGGGAACTTCCACCCTCGTCGTCGTCGACAACTCCAGCACCGCCATGACCGGGCATCAGGACCACCCCGGAACCGGACGCACCATCTCCGGCGAACCCGCGCCGGCCGCGTCCATCGAAGCCATCGCGCGCGCCTGCGGAATGAAGCGCGTCACGGTCTGCAATCCGTTCGACCAGGAACGACTGCACGAAATCCTCGCGGAGGAGATCGCCGCGGACGAACCGTCCCTCATCATCTCGAAGGCCCCCTGCCCACTCCAGATACGCCGCCGTCTCGGCCCGGTCCGCGCCATCGACGCGGACAAGTGCAAAAAGTGCAAAGCGTGTCTCAAGTGCGGCTGCCCGGCCATCGTGGTTGCAGCGGACGGCAGACCGTCCATCGACCCGCAGATGTGCTCCGGCTGCCGTCTCTGCGAATCCGTCTGCAAGTTCGGCGCGATCGCGCCCGTTTCAATACACGGACAGGAATGCTGACGCATGAAAATACTTGATCGCGAAACCATTGCATCCGGCGGCTGGATCTCGCTCCAGAAGATCCGCTACCTCGGCCACGATGAAAAAATCCGCACATGGGAATCCGCATCCCGCATCAATTCCCGGGGCGCGGTCATGATGATTCCTGTCACAAAGCCCGGCGACAAGCTCATCATCGTCCGCCAGTTCCGCCCCCCGACCGGACGGCTCGTCTACGAATTCCCCGCCGGACTCATCAATCCAGGCGAAGACCCGAGGGAAGCCGCCGTGCGCGAACTGAAGGAGGAAACAGGCTACGCCGGAACCGTCGAATACTGTTCGCCGCAGGTCTTCACCTCGCCCGGACTGTCCTCCGAATTCGTGCATCTGGTTCGAATGTCGGTCGATCTGGAGGCGCAGACGGACCTCGACACGCACTTCGACGAATCCGAGTGCATCGAAACGTTCCTCGTCGCCCAGGACGAACTGGCCGACTTCATCAGGAGGGCCGAAACTGAGGGATGCGGCGTGGATACGAAAATCTACATGTGGGCAGTCTCGCGCGGAGGTTTCTGACGCCGGACCGCCGTTTTGCATCAAAAACCCGTTTTTTTTGGTGAAAAAACCTTTTTTCATTTGCCATTTTCGGATTTGATGCTATATTTTTAGCAATATTTTTTCCAAACAAGGAATCTTTAACCAGGAATCTTTCACCATGGGCAATCTGAGAAAAAAACGCCGCCGCAAAATCGCTCAGCACAAACGCAAAAAACTGCTGAAGGCCATGCGGCATAAAAACAAGTAAGCGGCCATCCCGCTTCTTGCACCCCGGCAGACGTCCGGGACGAATGGAACGCGCCCCGCGGTGCCCGTCCGGCACTTCAGGCGCGTTTCCTTTTTCCTCATATTCCGTTCATCCTCTCCAGAAAGTTTCGGCATGTTCCAGTTCTCCGCATCCAGACTCCTCATTCCGGTCGCCGCATTTGCGGTCGCCGCCGCGCCCGCGCTCTTCGCGCAGGGCGACATGGAGTCGGACTGGCAGCCGAACACCACGCTGTTTTTCGAGGAGCTTCTTCCCTCGGCTGCGGCGCAGGAAGAAACGGAGACGCTGGCCGATCTGGCGAGGCTGTTCGATCACCCCTTCCTCACGAACCAGTTCAAGGACGCGGACATTGAAAAATTCTTCGAGATGGCGGCGAAACACCCGGACAATGAGGCGTTCTTCTCCCCGCTCGTCCAGGCCGCCGTCCAGCCCGCATTTCACGACAAGGTCGTTCCCCGTCTTCTGAAACTTGCCGAGGACAATCCCGATTCTCGCGAACTCAATCTCACCGCCGGGGAAATGCTCGTGCAGGACAAGCGCATCGACGACGCCATCCCGTTCTTCGAGCGGGCGTTCGAAGCCGTCCGCAGGGATCCCGAACCGGTCTCCGAACGCCGCCGCGAATACAACGCGAACATCGCGTCCAAGCTGATCCTCGTCTATTCCGACAAGGCGCTCGACAAAAAGCGCCGCGAGGATCCCGCGCTCGCAGACGAGGCGAAGGGGTATCTTGACAAACTCCGCGCACTCCGCGCCGAGGTCGCAGCCATGCGCGTCTTCGACGCCGCCCCGCAGGTGCAGTCCGCGCTGATTGTCTCCTGCGCAGGGGACATGGAGGCGGCCGACGCGAAATCCCCGCTCGCGACCTCCGTGCTCGTGCCGTTCAACCGGACCGCGTGGGCCCTCCGCGACGAGATGCACCGTCTCGCCGAAACCACGCTGACGTGTCTGCTGGACCGCAGGAAAGAGGTCGAGGAGCCGGTGTTTCCCGAACCGTTCCGCGTCCTCTGCGACCTCGGATACAAATCGCAGGTCATGGCGGCCGCGCTCGCCCGTCTGGCGGAAGTTCCCGACGACACCGAAGCGATGTTCACGATCGCGGTCCTCGCCGGCGAACTGGACGAGCCGCTTCTCGGCGCGCGCGCATGGGACCGCATCTTCGCCGTCGTGAAATCCCCGACGCCGGGCATGTTCGCCGTATGCGCCACTCTTCAGACCGAGGCGAAACTCTACGACGACGCCGAGCGCACCTACCGGATCCTCGGCATGCTTATCGAATCCCCTGATGCCGTCACGGCGAAGCTCGCGCAACTCGAATTCGACCGCGGGCATTACAGACAGGCCCTCGAAATGCTCAGGGAAGCGCCGCTCGACACCGAACGGCTCCTGCTGGAAACAGACTGCCACATGCGTCTCCGCAATTACGACAAGGCGCTGGAACGCATCCGCAACGCGGCCCGCATCACCCCCGCCCTGCTCGAAGGGCGCAGGTTCCGTCTCATCAGCGCGAACATCGCCGACAAAGCAAATGACATGCAGTACGTCGAACAGATGCTCGCTCCGCTCCTCACCAGCCGTCCGCCCGCTCCGCCGGACGACAGCGTGCCGGAGGCCGAAATATACAATTCCCTCGGCTACATCTTCGCCGACCACGACTACCGGCTCCCCGACGCCCTGGAATATCTGCTGAAAGCCGTCGAACTCGACCCGAAGAACGGGGCGATCGCCGACAGCTACGCATGGGTCCTGTTCAAGCTGAAACGCTATGGAGAGGCGAAAAAGGAAATCCTGCGCGCCATCGAAATCTTCGGCGATGAAGTCGACGCAACCATCCTGGACCACGCGGGAGACATCTTCTTCGCCCTCGGCGACAAGGCCGCCGCCCGCGAATCCTGGAAAAAGGCATTGACGCTTGACGGAGACGTGGATTTCGACGCAATCGAACGCAAGCTCAATTCCGTCCAATAACCCTCGCGCCGCTCACGGCGTTCCGGCAAAGCCTGCGTCCGCCGGAAGCCGCCAATGGTTCTCCCCGAATGATGCGCAGTTTTCCGGTCGGCCGGAAGGCGCGGGTCACCGATCGAGCGCCTTGATCTTGTCGATGCGGATGATCGCGCTCTGCGCGTCATCAAGACCGGCGTCTTTCGCCTTCCGGTACCATTCGACCGCCGTGTCCAGGTTCCGGTCCACGCCCTCGCCGTTTTCATAGCAGACGCCGAGCGAATAATACGCGGTCGGATTCCGCTGTTCGGCGGCCTTGCGGTACCATTCGACCGCCGCAAGCGGATCCGGGATCACGCCGGAACCGTTCATAAGGCAGGCGGCGTAGCACGCCTGCGCCTCGGGATAGCCATCTTCGGCGACCGGCTTGAGGATCGCCACAGCCTCCTGATACCTCTGATGCGCGAAAAGATCGTTCGCCTTGCTGACGGACACGCGCCATATCGCGCCCCGCGCTTCTTCGATTCCGCCGTCCAGAGCTTTCCGGTACCACGCGATCGACTCGTCCAGATTCTGCCCGACGCCCTGGCCGTTTTCATAGCAGACAGCGAGTTCGTAATACGCGACGGCATTGTTCTGCGCGGCGGCCTTGCGGTACCATTCGGCCGCGGCTGGCCAATCCGCAGCCACGCCGACGCCGTTCTTGAGGCAGCCGCCGTAATAGATCTGCGCCCAGGGATTGCCGAGTTCCGCCGACTGCCGGAGCAGGTCCGCCGACTCCGTGAAATTCTGCTGTTCGTAACACCGGTACGCATCCTGCAGGAGTTTTTCCGCATCGTTCAGTCCGTGCTTCCGGGCATACGCCAGAACGCAGGCGAAACCGAGCAGAAGCGCCACCCAGATCGCAATTGCGGCCTTGCTGGAGCCTTTCCCCTGTCCGCAGCCGCATCCGCAGCCGTCCGACGCCTGGTCCGTCGCAGATTCCGTTTTTTTCTCTATCTCTTCCATGCCGGTTTCCTTTTGGTTCAAAACGATTGTTTTTCGTTCGATGACATTTGATAAATATACATCCGGCCGCATTAAAATCAAGCCCCTTTCCCAAAAAAGCGGTCCTCCCGCCCTCTTCGCGGGATTTCTCTGTAAAATTCGGCGAGAATTTCTTTTTTCTGCTTGCTTTTCCCGAAAATGAGGTTATATTAGACAAAATGCGCTCACTCGCGCCAGAACTGCAAACGCAACGCAAACCAACATAACCAAAACCGAAAGGTATCGCAACATGAAAAAACTCCTGATGTCCCTGATGTGCCTCGCGATCGGCGCATCCGTCTTCGGCGCCGATCTCTACGTTTCCCAGGCGAACGGCAAGAAGAAAGGCCCCGGCACGAAGGAAGAACCCTTCAAGGCCATCGCCGACGCTGTGAAGGCGGCCAATCCCGGCGACACCATCTACATGGCGGCCGGCAACTACTCCGGTCTCCTCGGAGCCAGCGAGATCATCATCGACAAGCCCGTCACCATCAAGGGCGGATACTCCGACGACTTCGCCACCCGCGACATCGCCAAGTACACCACCAAGATCCAGCCCCCGAACGACAAGAACGATTCCAAGGGCCTCGGTGTCCTCGTGCTCAAGATGCCGAATGGCGCGGGCCCCGACATGGTCGTCGACGGCATCGTGATCGATCAGTCCTACATGAACAGCTATCACGACACCAAGGGCAAGCCCGAAGGCGTCGAAACCGGCATGTGGCTCCAGGGGCCCGCCAAGGGTTCCAAGGACAAATTCGCCTCCGCGGCCTCCTACTCCATCTACAGCGAGACCCAGAACCGCTTCGAAGGCAACGTCATCATTCAGAACTGCGTGATCTCCAACAGCGGCAACTTCGGCATCAACCTCAGCCAGTACAAAGGCAGCGTCAAGATCCTCAACAACGTCTTCGTCGCCTGCCGCATGATTTCCTGCAACGTCAGCTGCTCCAACGGATCCGGCACGATCGACTGCGAATTCGCGCATAACACGGTCCTCTTCTCCTGGAGCCGCACCGACGACCTCGGAGACATGGGCTACGGCTACCGCTGCAACACCAGAGTCAATTCCAACGTCCACGACAACATCTTCGGTCTCAGCGTCTTCGCCGGCATCGGCAACGACAAGGGCGACTCCAAGACCATGAAGAACATCTTCAACAAGAACGTCTTCTTCCTCAACAAGAAGGGCGACGTCGCCATCACGAAGAGCCCCAGCGTCCTCCTGCTCAAGGTCGATTCCGACGAGTTCGAAGACATGGTCGACTATCCCGGCATGGAAGACGTCGACGGCAACGTTTCCCTCAAGGATCCCGCCGCCTTCAAGGGTGCCATTGATGAGGCTTACCTCAACGCCTTCCTCAACGCCTCCTACTCCGAGACGACCGACTTCGACGAAAACTCCCCCGCCAACCAGCTCCGCGCCGCCCTCGGCATGAACCTTGTCGGCAAGATTGAGACCAAGGTCTCCATGTACGCAAACCGTTATCCGATGGAAAAGACCTTCAAGCTCTTCGGCGCTTACAAGGACTACGGCGCGCAGGCCGTCAAGTAAGATTCTCTTCCTGGAATTGTTTCGATTGCGGGTCCGGATTCATCTCCGGGCCCGTTTTTTTCTGGCGTCGTTTCCGTCCGGAAGACATGCTTCCATGACATCAGGACCGGCGCCGGAGGTCGCAGCCGCGCACAGCGGGAGAATAGAGGGCGTCGAACGGAACCGGAATTCAATCCCGTTCATACGCGGTCGGCCGTGAAAAAGGCTCCCTAGTCTTCGATTTCCCCGTCGAGGACGGATTTCCGGAAGAATTCGGCAATCCGGTTCAGCTCTTCTTTTTTCTCATCGGAAAGGCCGGAAGCGCGGTCGTAACGCTTTTTGAGAAGTTCGGGATCGACGCCGAGAAAAATCGCGCGCACATACAGATATTCGCGGAATTCCTCGGAGAGTTTCGCCAGCTGCGGACTGTTGATGAGGGTCACGACGATCCTGTCCTCGCCTTCGTCCCTGCGGAGCTTGTTCCATGCGAACCTCTGAATGATGCTGGCTTTCTGGTCCGGGATTTTCAGACGGAACGTGGAATCCGTGATGTCGTCCAGAACGCTGTCCGGGTAGGCATACGGGAAAAGCTTCATGCCGCGCAGGGCCGACTCGTCGCCGGCAAGATACGGCAGAAGCGGCGCGGAATTCAAGACCAGGAATCTCCTGATGCCGATGCAGTTCTTCCGCGGGAGGTCGTCGGCGAAAGCCTTGTCCGCCAGCAGGTCGTTCAGCATCCTGAGGGCGTCGGCGCGTTCGGATTCGTTTCTGATGGCGTTCGGAAGACAGTCAAGCAGGAGCAGATAATTCAGCATCAGCTTGGAATCCTTCACGGTTCCGGTCACGCTTTCCCTGTCGTCCTTGTCGTCGTCCTCCTCCGCGGATGAGCCGGACGCGGACTGTCCGGCAGGATCGGGATCGTCCTGGTTCCGCTCCGCGGATTCCGTTTTCGGCGGGTCCGACTTGACGTCCTGCGCCGAGATCGTTCCGGTCGCGATGTCGCCGCCCAGGGAAAGGGCGAGCTGCAGATCCGCGAGCTGTTTCACATAGGCGTCGACGGTCGCCCTGTGTTCCGGGAGGAAGACGTGTTCGGACTGTTCGGCGTCGAGTTTCGCCAGTTCGTCGCGTTTCGATCGCGCGGAACGGTAGAGGTCATCGATTATTTCGAAATCCAGTTTCTTCGCGTCTTCCGCCCTGAAGGATGCGGCCCGGTCCAGCAAATCGTTCCGGAGCGTCAGCGCACGGCTCTGTTTTTCCGCGGCGCGGAGTTTGTTCAGTTCATCGACAGCCTCCGCCGGAGCTTTCGGCCCTGCTTCCGCAACGAACTGCTCGACCTGTTTCAGCTCCAGACCGGAATCTCTGGATTCCGCCTGTATCATCCTCCATCTCGCCTGATAAAACGCCTCGTCGCGAACGGAAACGGGGATGCTCTTCGTATCGGATGCGGGTTTCACGGAGCCGGACGGCGCATCGTCCGAGGCGCGCGGAACGTCTTCGCCTTTTCCACCGTCGTTTTTCGACGACATGGCGACCGCGACAACGGCCGCGACAATAAGCAGCAGAAGCGCCGCCGCGGTCGCTGCCGCAAAAAACGGAACGCGCTGTTTCCGGGTCGCGGAGGAAACGCGGCCCGTTCTATTCGTTTTCGATTTTTCCGGGGCGCCGTCTTCCGGCGAAGCGGCGCTTCCGCCCAGCTCTCCCCGGATGGCCTTCAGTTCATCGACCACGTCGCTCCATGCGGCCGGCCGGTCCGCGGGATTCTTTTTCATCAGGGCGTCGACCAGATCGGACAGGCGTTTCGGGATGTTCGGATTCAGCGCGGAAAGCGGCGTCTGAATCTCGGTCAGCTGCATGGAGCAGACTTTCATGGGATCCGAATCCATGAACGGCTCATGTCCGATCAGGATATGGTAGGCGGTTGCGCCGAAGGAATACATGTCCGACTTGAACCCGGGAACATCCTTGTCGCCGTTGATGATCTCAGGCGGAGCGTAAGCGGGCGTGGCGCGGATGTCCTCGTCGGCCAGTTCCGGGTCCTTCGCGCGACGGGCCAGGCCGAAATCGGCGAGCTTGACCTTGCCGTTCAGGCGCATGATGATGTTTTCCGGCTTGATGTCGCCGTGGCTGAGCTGGTTGCGGGTCCATGCGTACGAAAGCGCGTTCGCAACAGAGATGAAGACGTCCAGCGCCTGCGGGATGTTCAGCGGTCCGACGTTGTTCAGCACCAGTTCCAGATTCTCGCCGGTGACTTTCTCCATCACGAAATAATAGATGCCGTCTTCCGTCACGCCCGCATCGTATGCCTGCACCACGTTCGGATGCGACAGGCTGGCCGCCGCCCTCGCCTCGCGGAAGAAGCGTTCCACATACACTTCGTCGCTGGCGCTGTCGTCGGACAGAATCTTGATCGCGACCTCGCGGTCCAGGTTGGTCTGACGCGCCTGGTAGACGATTCCCATGGCTCCGCGCCCGAGTTCCTCCTCGATCTCGAATCCGGCTACGACCTCGCCACGTCGCAAATCGCGGCGCAACGGGATGACGCCGCCGCATTTTTTGCAGAGGTGCGTTACGGCGCCGTCGTCGTTTTTCCGTGTCTCGGTCGCTTCAAGCTGCTGGCATTTCGGACAGAAAAGCATGGATTCTTCTTCCTGTTGCGCCATGACCGCCGGACAAAAAAAAGAAAGGACGGGTTCCGGACGACCGGGGATCACGGCAGAATGTCATTCTAATATAGACCGCGCACACGGAAACTTCAACCTCGAATCCGTTTTTTTTCCGATTTCCTCCTGTTTTCGGGATTCCGGCGCTTGTTTTTCGCGATTCCCGCATTATATTTTTTCTCTGCCGTCCATCCGACCGGATCGACGGATCCGAACCAATCCCATTTTCAAGACGCCATGATTCAATTCGTACCGCCAAAACTGACCATTCCCAAGCATCCGGAGAAAACGAAGCCAAAAACGTTCCGGTTCCCGGATCCGGACAAAGTATACATTTTCGGTTCCACGCACATCGATGCGGGCGCATGTTCCTACTACCGCATCCTCTTCATCTCCCAGCTGCTTTCCCAGATCAGCCTGAAGATCAACTTCTGCGACACGCGCCTGCTTTTTTCCAACAGAGGGCTCTTCCCCGCGCTTTCGTCCTTCCGCCTGCAAAGGGCCTGTTCCATCCGGGATCTCGCATGGTTCCACAATTTGCTTCTGCCCGCCAAGGAGCAGTGCGGATTCCCGCTCGTCTACGAGATCGACGACATCCTCGTTCTGGAGGACATCCCCGTCTACAACTGCTACCGGGACATCTTCAAAGAGGGCAAGGACTCCATTCCGTTCTACATGGCCGGGAGCGACGCCGTCACGGTCACATGCGCGCCGCTGGCCGACTACTACAGCGAAAAATTCGGCATTCCGCGCGGCAAGTTCCGCGTGATCCCGAACTATCTGCCGCGTTTCTTCTTCGATTCCTACAACGAGGCGGCCATCCTCGACCGCATCCGCACGCAGAAAACCCGGAAGCCGCGCATCTGCTTCTCCTGCGGCATGTCGCATTACGACATGCGGAAGACCGGCGCGGGCGACGATTTCTCCGGCATCCTCGACTGGATCATGGAGAACCGCCGCAATTACACGTTCATTTTCCACGGCGGATTCCCCCCTGCCCTCGAACAGTGCAAGGACGACTTCGAGCGCATCCCCGTCGGCCCGTTTCTGGACTATCCGCGCGTGCGGCGTTCCATCCATGCCGACCTCTTCATCCAGCCTTTGCGCCATTCGCGCTTCAACGAATGCAAGAGTCCGATCAAGCTGCTGGAATCCTGGGCGGAGGGGACGCCCGCGTTCGTACAGGACCTCGGCAGCTACACGCGGATCGCCCCGGAGGCGTGTTTCTCCTCGAACGACGCGCTCGACCGCATGGTGCGCGGCCTCTTCGCGGATCCCGACGCGCAGTTCCAGCTCATCCGTTCGAACTACGCACGCATGAAAGACTTCTGGCTCGACGACCATCTGGACGAATGGATCGCCGTCATGCTGTATCCGAACGGGCTGTAAAAAGGATGACCTGTTCCCGGTTCAATCAATGTAAATGACTGGGGTGTCGGACACGAATCTTTTTTCATCGCGGAGACGAAGCCTGTAACCGTACTTGAAATCCTCGCAGAAATAGAAATCGGCCCAAAGCTTCCCCGGGCAGTACACGATGCTCCACAGGGTCACGTCGTCGCCGTCGTCGTCCCCCTGCGGATACCAGAACTTTTTTTGCGACTGCGAAACGCGCGCAATACAGGCCCTGACTTCCTGAAACGGCGGCCAGGATATCTTGTAGTCCGGCCGGCCGTGCCAGCCGGTTAGGACGAAATCCGGGCCAAGACGGTTGTTCAGCCAGTCGAACCGCTGGTGGGACTCCTCGTCCCCAACGCCCTTTTTCGGGCTGTCGGCGAGATAATGGTTCGTGACGATGTTCGTTTCCGTGACGAGCATTTCGCCGTCCACATACTCCACGGCCACGCTTTTCCCGGTCGCGTCCGCGACGGCGAAATGATGCGCCGCACCGATGGACGAATTCATGTCGTACTGTTTCAGCAGTTCGACCGCCTCGTCCACGTTCGCCGCGCGATCCAGCAGCAGCCGGATGGCGGTCGTGGTCGTGAGGTCCGGCTTGTCCGTCTTCTGGTGCGTCTCCTCATTGTCGCCTGCCATGAGGTCGGCGACGACCAGGCCCTTCTCGTTCATGCCGTCCAGCGGGACGTAAATCGCCGCGAGCGTCTGGATGCGCTCCGGCATGGAGCCGTCCGGGGAATAACCGTCGCCGAACCCGAGAAAATCCAAGTCGCATGTGGACAGGGATTCGTAACCATCATCCGGCACGGTGTGAACGATCATGGCGCGGCCCTTCTCCCAGTCGAAATTCCGCCCGAAATACACGTTGCCTTTCTTATCCTTCACACAGACCGTGGTGCAGCCGTAATCGCCGGGCTTGATCCCGTTGTCCGCCTTCCTGTAAAAACCGCGCGACAGGAATCCGATCAGGTAATCCGCCACGGCGGAATCGTCCGCCGCGCCGCCCCGGGCGAGGAAGTCGTCGAATCCGTAGTCGCCCCGGTATTCCATGACGTACAGGCCGTTCCGGAGTTTGTGAATGCTCCGCGCAGCCGTGATGAACGTGCCGAACATCCGCCACGCGCCGAACGCCGCGACGGCGAAAACCAGGACGAGGACGACAGGCGCCAGGATCAGGATCGTTTTCAGACGTTTTTTCGTTTTGCTCTGCATGGGATCACCTCGAATTTGCGGACTTGTCCGAACATACGCGTTTCGTTTCATAAAACAACGCTTCCCGACGACGTTTTATTGTCTCGGGAAGCGGAAAAGCCCGTTTGTCCGGGCGGACTCGCGCAGAGCGCGCGGACGGGAAACGCGCGGCGGAACTTACTTGCCGCAGCACTTCTTGTACTTCTTTCCGGAACCGCAGGGGCACGGATCGTTCGGGCCGACCTTCGGCGCGGTGCGGACGTATGGCTTCGGTCCGACGATCGCGCCGTCATAGAAGAACCATTCGCCGCCGCTGCGGCGGAACTCGGAGATCTCGTGGTGTTCCATCTGCATGTTGCGGTTTTTGTAGCGCGCGACGAACTCGACGACGCCGTCGGAATCCTTCTCGCCGCCGCGTTCGGTGCGGAGAATGGCAATGCCGTTCCACTCGGACTGCTCGGCCCAGTTCTTGACTTCCTGGCGGTCGCAGGTGGCGCGTTGCTCGGGATGGGTGGAGTCGAGGATGAAATCGACGTGGCAGGTGGCGTAGGCGGAATAGCGCGCACGCATGAGTTCCTCGGGGGTTTTCGCCTTTCGGGCGCCGAGGATGACGGGTTCGCAGCAGTCGGCGAAGCTTTCGCCGGAACCGCAGGGGCAGAGATCGGGGTTGGTGTTGTTGCTCATTGTAACTGAAAATCCTTTATGATTCGGGAGTAGATGGTGCGGAGGAAATCGCGTCGAGGAAGACCTGAGGGGGCTTCTGCGGGCGGCCGTCGCGGTTCATGAACGCATGGACGGTCCAGCCTTCGGCGAGCAGCTCGCCGCCGCGTTTGACGGTGCAGGCGATCTTGACGCGGACGCCTTTCATTTCGGCAAGGGAAGCGGTGACTGTGAGGATGTCCTCGAATTTCGCGGGCTTTTTGTAATGGCAGACCGCTTCGAGGACCGGGAGCGCGCATCCGAGTTCTTCGAGCTTGCTGTAGGGCAGTCCGATGGCGCGCATCAGCTCCTCGCGGGCCATCTCGAAATAAATGAGATAGTTCGCGTAGTAGACGAACGTCATCTGGTCGGTGTCGGCGTACGGCACACGGTAGTCGAGGGAGGCGGAGACCGTCATGCGTCGCCTCCTTCCCCGATGCAAAGGGCCATGGCGTCCAGCACTTCTTCGGCGGTCATGCCGCTGCTGTCGATGAACACCGCGTCGTCGGCCTGTTTGAGCGGCGCGACGGACCGATTCATGTCCTGGCGGTCGCGTTCGGCGATCTCGGCGGCCACGGAGTCGACCGTGGCGTTGTCGGGCGTCTCGCCGCCCTGCGCCAGGCGGCGGAGCGCACGGACGCGCGGCGACGCGGTCAGGAAGAATTTGTATTTGGCGTCGGGGAAGACCGCCGTGCCGATGTCGCGCCCCTCCATCACCACGAGCTGGTTCTTCGCGGCGTCGCGCTGGATCTGGAGCGTGAAGGCGCGGACGAACGGGATGGCGGCGACGTTCGACGCCCCCTGCGCGATCTCGGGCGCGCGGAGAGCCTGGCCGGGGAAAACGCCGTCGATCTCGATGTCCGGGTTGCCGCCGTCCGCGGGAACCGCGTAGCGGATGACCGTGTCGTCCAGCATGGAGCGGAGCGCGGCTTCGTCGCGGGTGGAAATCCCGCTTTGTCCGGCTTTCCATGCGATGGCCCGGTAGAGGGATCCGGTGTTGATGTAAGGGATGCCGAGGCGGACGGCGAGATTCCGCGCGGCCGTGCTTTTGCCTGACGCGGCGGGGCCGTCGATCGCGATCACTGTGCTTGCCATAGTCGGGGCTTCCTTGCTTGAAAACTTGTCGGGTTATTTGAGTTTGCGTGTGTAGAACGATACTTGGGCGGATCCGGCGGCGTCGCGCACGACGCCGAGCAGCAGAAGCTCGTCCGGATCCTTCTTCATGAAGACCTCGCCCGCTCCGGCGAACAGGTCGGCATGTTCCATGGTGGCCGGTCCCCAGCCCGCGCTTCTGATCTTCGCGGTCAGATCGTCCATGACGGGCGCGATCTCGGAATTTGCGATTTCATACGTTCCGAAATGGGAACCGCGGTTCGGGAACGACATGAGCTGAAATGAAACGGCGCCGGGCGCGACCGGGAACTCCGCGGGCCAGAGGTCGCGCGGACATTCGCGCGGCATGTCCTTCGGCAGGACCGTGGTGAACTGGAGAAGCGGGTTCATGCCGCGAAGCTGAAGCAGGAAGATGCGCTGGGATCCGCCGTCGTCCAACGGACGCCGCATAAGCAGCGACGATTCGTTGCCCGCGGCCTGCGCGTTCGGGAAGAGTTTCAGCACGGACGCCCGGACGAGCGGGAGAGACTGGTCGGACATGGATATTTTCATGGTCAGGTTCCGCCCGTTGACCGAGACCTTTTCGGACCAGAACTGCGTGGCGTCGAGCAGCGTCGCAAGCGTGTCTTCCGCGGATTCCGCGGAAATGTCCGATGCGCCGTTTTTCCCAGCCGCGCCGCCGCCGAACGGCCAGATGGAGAAAACGTCCGCCCGCAGTCCGCACGGCGCGTACATAAGCGACGCGGCGAGCGCAAGCAGACAGAACATTTTCCTATGGGCTGCGGGGCGGATCATGGCTTTTTTCCGTAGATTTTGGAAAGCACGGCCCAGACCTTCACGATCTGGACGGACGTGCCGATGGAAATCCGCACATAGCGCTTCGTGCGCGGATACGGGAAATGCCGCACGAGGATGTTCCGGGCGCGAAGCTCGCGGAAACAGCGTTCGCCGTCGCGGTCGGGCGGAGAAGCGAAAAGGAAGTTCGTCTCGGACGGAACGACCTCGAAACCGAGTTCGAGGAGTCCGGTGAGGAGCATTTCGCGCGCCAGGCGGATCTTTTCGACGCATTCCTCAAAATAAACCTTGTCGCGGAGCGCCTCGACGGCGAGCGTCTGCGTGAGGTAGGAGACGTTGTACGAATCCTTCATCTTCATCATGCCGGCGATCGTGCGGGGATGCGCCAGGGCGAATCCGAACCGCAGCCCGGCGAGCGAACGAGACTTCGAGAACGTGCGGGAAACGATCACGTTCGGGAACCTGCTCACGAAATCCGCGCAGTTGTCGGACGCGAAATCGGCGTAGGCTTCGTCGATCAGGACCATGCCTTTGTAGTTCGAGCAGATGCGCTCCATCATGGAGCGCGGGAAGCTGTTGCCGGTCGGGGCGTTCGGACGGGCAATGAGAAAGAGGTTGGTTCCTTCGAGCTGCTCCAGGATGTCGTCCGGCAGTCCGAAATCGTCCGTGAGATCGACATAACGCACCGGCGCGCCGTGGAGCGCGGCCAGCGTGGGATACAGCGTGTAGGACGGCCGAAGGCAGGCGATCGGCAGATCGGCCGAGGAGAAACACCGCACCGTGATGCTCAGCGTGTCGTCCGAGCCGTTGCATGCGATCACATGGTCGCGGGTCAGGCCGAACATCTTCGCGATTTCGTCGCGAACTGGATCGGAGGCCGGGTTCGGGTACAGGCGCAGACGTTCGGCGTCGATCGAGGAGAGAGCATGAAAGACGCCGGGGCACGGCGGAAACGGATTCTCGTTGGTATTGAGCTTGATGAGTTCCGGAATATTGAGCTGTTCGCCGGGGGCGTAGCCGTCCATCCGGTCGATGTCCTTGCGGAAATACGAAATGTAGCGGTCGGGAGTCATTGCCGGAAACCTTTCAGGTTATTTCAGACCGTTTCTGCGGATGGATGCGCTGCGCCCGTGGGCGTCCAGCCCCTCTAGTTCGGCGAAATGCTCGATCGCTCCGACCTCCCGCATCAGGGCTTTCTCCGTAAACGACAGGATGCTGCTGCGGCAGAAGAAGTCGCCCGCCGTTATCCCGTGGAAAAACCGGGCGGTTCCCGCGGTCGGCAGCACGTGGCTCGGGCCCGCGGTGAAATCGCCGGCCGGTTCGGGCGTCCACGGACCGAGGAAGATCGCGCCCGCGGCGTGGATGCGCTTCGCGAACTTCGCAGGTTCGGCGCAATGGAGTTCGAGGTGTTCCGGCGCGAACTTCCCGGCGATCTCGGCCGCTTCGTCCATGGAGGCGCAGCGGATCAGGAAGACGCCGTTCTCCAGCGCCTTCTGAAGCGGCCCCTGCCGGGTGAGCGTTTTGGACTGCTCCAGGATCTGCGCCCTCACCGCGTCGATCACTTTCTTCGAATCCGTGACCAGCACGGCCTGTTCCAGACCGGAACCGTGTTCCGCCTGCGACAGGATGTCGGCGGCGGTCCAGGCGGGGTTCACGCTGCCGTCTGCGACCACCATGACCTCGGAGGGGCCGGCGACCATGTCGATGGCGACGCGACCGTAGACATAGCGTTTTGCAGCGGCGACGTAGGCGTTGCCGGGGCCGACGATCTTCTCCACGGCGGGAACCGTCTCCGTGCCGTATGCAAGCGCGGCGATTGCCGTGGCGCCCCCCATTTTGTAGACGGCCGTGGCGCCCGCGGCAACCAGCGCGTACAATGTGGCGGGATTGACGCTTCCGTCCTGACGGGGAGGCGTGGCGGCGATGATCTCCCGGACTCCGGCCGCCTTCGCGATCGCAACCGTGTGAAGCGCGCTGGAGACCAGCGGAGCCGTGCCGCCCGGAACATAGCATGCCACGCGGTTCATCGGCTTGAACTGTTCGCCGAGCGTGACGCCGGGGCGCGGATGCGAAGTCCACGAACGAGGCATCTGCATTTTGGCGAATTCGGCGATATTCTTCTTCGCGAGACGGATGGCGTCCTTGGTCTTGCGGGAGACGGCTTTCTTCGCGGCGACGATCTCCGCTTCGGAGACTTTCAGTTCGGACGAGGTCAGAACGACCCGGTCGAACTTCGCGATCTGCGCCAGAACCGCCGCGTCGCCATGCTCGCGGACCTCGTCCACAATCGCCTGGGCACGCGCCTCGATCTCGGGGGGGCATGCAGGCCTTGTATAAAGCGATTGGAGAGCCTGCTCGTAATCGGCGTCGGTGCAGTCAATGGTTTTCATGAGGTACAGGATCCTTTCGGGTTCGGGTGCGCAGACAGCAATACCATATAAAGATAGCTCAAAAAACGCATTTTTCCAGTCGAAACGTTCAAAAAATCGCTTTTTTCAGGTCCGGCGGCGGCGCATGCGGACGGAAGCAGCGTTTTTTTTGAAAAAAACGCGCGGAACCGCTTGCATTTTTGAAAAACAAGTCTAAATTAATCGTCAGGAAGCAGCGGTTCATTCCTCTGAACAAAGAACATATCGGGGCCGCAAGGCCTTATTGCACCTACTTTTAAGTTGGAGCGGCATATGAAACCCTGCTTCTGTTTTTTTGCTTTTTTTCTGCGGATTTCGGATGGTTTCCGAATCCGCTTTTTTCGTTTTTGCGGCTTGATTTTTCAGCTTTCCGGCATTATGTTAATAGATGTACGAAACTGTCCGCACAGCGCACGCTTCAGCGAAATCCGCTCAAAAACATACCGCAGTCAGGAGGAACACCGTGAGCAACGAAACAAAAACCCCCGGAACAGCAGCCGGTCATTCCGGCCTCATTTACAACATCGTCATCATCGCGCTTGTCGCCGTCATCATCCTCATCCTGTCCTTCCTCTACAGGAAGAACGATTTCTTCCGTTCGCTCTTCGAGGGCAACGTAACGGCGCAGACGCAAATCGCGAGCGAAAACGACATCCGCGAGGCCGCGAAAAACGTCGAAAGCATCAACCGGACCGCCGCGCATCTCTCTTTTTTCATCCTCATGTTCATCCTGATCCTCCAGGCTGTCGCGTTCATGACCGCCGCGAAAGTCTTCGCCGGACTGAAGCGCAGCGCGGAAGCGGTCTCGGTCCGCATGAAAAAGCTTGAAAACGCAGACCTCTTCCTCGACCTGCCTCTCTACTTCGGTCTGCTCGGCACCGTCGCCAGCTTCATCGTAATGTCGTTCAATCCGAACATCAGCCGTCTGATTGCATACTCCTCCACGCTCGTCGGCATCATCTTCAGCGTAATCCTGCGCCTCATCTTCCAGTATCCGCTCAAACAGTCTCTCATCACTGCCTCCGCCGAACTCAACGGAAAGGAATCCGAACAGTGAACCGGTCCATTCTCATTGTCACATGCGACTTCCTGGTCCTGGCGGCAATGTCCCTGTCAATCGGGATGAACGAGGTCGGAGACCCCGCCGGGGAGGCGAAGATATCGTCGCCCGCGAGCCGTCTTGTCGAGATGATCGACGAGGAACTGGCGCGCCACGAGGAAGTGAAGAAGCAGAAGGACGAGCTGGCGAAACGCCTTGAGGAATTCCGCGCGCTCGCGCTCAAGGACGAAAAGCGGATCGCATCTAAGGAAGAGGAGGTCGCGCAGGCCCAGGCCAAGCTCAACGAGACCCTCGCCGCCCTCACGAAATCCAAAGACGAACTCGCATCCCAGAAGACGAAGTCCGAACAGGAACTCGCGAAAAGCGCCGCCGAACTTGAGAAAAGCGCCGCCGAACTCGCAAAGGCCAGAAAGGATCTCGATGAACGCGAAGCCGCGCTGAAACGCTCCGCCGCCGTCATCGAACAGAAGGAAAGCGAACTGAAGATATCCGCGCAGGAGCTCGTCGAACGCGACAAGGTCATCCGCGAAAGCGAAAACCTCCTCGAAAAGAGCGAACGCTCCCTGGCGCAGGTCGCAAAGGAAAAGGCCGCGACAGCCGAAAAGCTTCAGCAGAGCGAAAAGACCCTCTCGCGGACGTCCGGGCAACTTGAACTGACGAAAAGCGAGCTCGAAGCCCTTCGCGAACAGGCGCGTCTCGACCGCGCACGCGCCGACGAGGCCCTCGCGAAATACCACGCGGCCGAAGTCGAGCTTGTGGAAACGAAGTCCAAGCTCTCCTCCGCGCAGACCGAGCTGAACGGCATGGTGCGCGTGCTTGCGGATGTCAATTCGGACCTCGTCAGGACGAAGTCCGATCTGGACAGGACCAGGCAGTCGCTCGCCGTCTCGACGGAGACGATCGCCCAGAACGAACGCCTCATGAGCGAAAAGGACCGGGCGATCGCGCAGACGGAAACAATCCTGACCCAGAAGGACAAGGTGATCGAGGACAAGGACCGCGACCTGACCGAGACGAAGAAGGAAGCCGACGAATTGAAGAAGATGCTCAGCAACGACGTCCTCACCAGCTACAACGCCTCCGCGCTGGAGCTCTCCTTCCACCTCGTCAACGACCGCCTTTTCAACAACATCGTCATCGACAAGTCGTTCTTCCTGCCCGCCGTCGCGCTCGGCGGCAAGACATGGCTCGTTTCCGCGTTCCGCGATGCCACGGGCCTCAACCTGCACTCCGGTTACACCAAGGTGACAGAACTCCAGTACAAGGTGCGCCGCCCCCAAAGCAAGGACAAATGGTCCGCCGTCAACGGCCCCGCGCTCTGCCTCGCCGAAGACGCCCGCGTGTGCCTGTTCCCCGTCGATGCGGAGGGCAAGGCGGAGCCGATCCGGGCGATCACGTTCAACGCGCTTCGAGAACGCGGCCTCGACAACCTCACGCTCTTCAAGTCCGCGACTTTCTCGAAGGATTCCGCTGATGTCACCGGCCGTTGCTCCGTGAGCATGGAGCAAGGAGACAACTACCTGTACATCCGCAATCCGAACCGCTCCTCCAGCGAACTCAAGGCCGAAGTCGGCGACATCGTGCTTTCGAAGGAAGGCATGTTCGTCGGCGTGGTCGTGAAAGTCTCCTCGTCCGACCTCGGGCAAACCTCCACGGCGCAGTGCTACGTCTTCACCGGCGAACCCGACCTGAAGAAAGCGTACCAGCTCCGTCTCACAAAGGAACGTTCCCAGACGCTTTACTACGATTTCGTGGAAAAGCACGAGTCTCTGCGGAAAGTCATCGACCAGTTAGACAGAAAGAAATAACCGCACGAAACACTGCCACCTCCCCGCAAACGATCTGGCGGCGCACACAGGAACAACCCGTTGCGCCGCCGATTCTTATTCCTCAAAAACAATCCAAAGCCGCCGGGAAAAACATCCGGCTTTTCAGGACCGCATCCCCATGCAGAAAATTATCGAAACCGTCGTTTCCATCCCCCCCGTCTACCGCACGATCTTTCTCCTCGTCTGCTCGAACTGCTTCATGACGTTCGCCTGGTACGGACATCTGAAGAACATGGCGGACAAGCCGTGGTGGCTGGCCGCCGTCATCAGTTGGGGCATAGCTTTGTTCGAATATCTGCTGCAGGTTCCCGCGAACCGGATCGGCTACACCGCGCTCACGCTCGCCCAGCTGAAGATCATGCAGGAAGTCATCACGCTCTCCGTCTTCGTGCCGTTCTCCCTGTTCTTCATGGGCGAGAAATTCCGCCTCGACTTCGTCTGGGCCGCCCTCTGCCTCTGCGGCGCCGTCTTCTTCATCTTCCGCAAGTAACACCCCAAAGGGGCGCCATAGTTGTGCTTGGCTTCGCTCAAGCACGGAGAGCGTTATGTGCGCCAGCGGAGCAGCGCACTGCCGCAGTGCAGGCACTTGCCCGCCGCTCGTCCGCGGAGGACATCCTCCCGCTCCTCTGTTGACAAGCCATTCACGTCATGCAGACAATCAAGCGGACTTCCGGACGCCGCCGCCCGTTTCACGCGATACGGCATTATGTTCATTCTTTCTCCAATAATTTGCAAGAGGAAAAAAAGCCTTGACTTCTTAAAAAAAGCGGTTATATTACATGCGTTTGACTTTGTCTGTTCCTGTTCGCCATCATCAAAAAACAAGCTCACCCCGACAGAAAGGCAAGAAAAAAGAATGAAAAGAAATGATTCCGATGCGGAAATGCGGGGGAAACAGTTCTTCGGCGGCAGCGAAAAACAAAAAAGCGCCGCGCCATTCCTTTTCTCCCATTTTTCCGCCTCGACGTTGAACGCATGGCTCCGGTCTCTCGCAGAACAGTGCAGGAAGACAAGACAGACCGTCGTCGACGACAATCTTTTTTCGGCATGGCTGTTCCTTCTTGCTATGCCGACATTGGGAATCATGATTCAATGCGCCCTGTTTCTTTTCGGCAAAACATGTTCTCCGTTCCCGATGTGGATCAGTTTTCTTTTTTTCAGCGTCCTTGCACTGCTCGTCCATTGGAAAGTCCTAGCGGAGTTCTGGGGGCTGACGTTCCTGGGGCTGGTCCTTTCCGCCTACACTTTTTCCTACCATGGAACCGATGCGGAACTATACCATATTCCGATGCAGATTCTATTGCGGGAGGGATGGAATCCGATTTTCGATTCATCCGTCCAGAAATTCAGCGAGATAACAGACACTTCCGCTTTTTTCGCCTATCACACGCTGTTTCTGCCAAAGACGGTCGCATTGTGCGGAGCGTTGATTGCGAAAGCGTCCGGACTTTGGATCGCGAACAGTTTCCTGGGGTATCTTCTGCTTTTCGTTCTGTTCAGGACCTCCTTCGTTTTTGCGGAAAAAGCATGGAATTGCGGAAGAGCGCTCCGCCTGCTTTTTGCCGTTTCCATATCCTTCCATTCCGTCTTATGCACGATGTTCGACGGATTGATCGATTTTCATGTGGCCGCGGCTCTGACCATATCGCTCTTTTCCATTGTCCTGTATCTGTGGCATCGCAAAACGCACGATCTCCTTTTGGCCGTCATCGCAACGGTCATTTGCGGCACGTCCAAAACAACCGGGCTCATAAACTGCCTGCTCCTGTGGGGGCTGTTCGTTCTTTATTCATGGAAGAAAAAGGAGGCTTACTGGAGCGTTTCAGCGACGGCGATTCTGATTGTCTGGATCGGCATGTCGCCCTTTGTCACGTCATGGATCCAGTATGGCTCCCCTTTTTATCCATTGATGACATTTGACCCGAGAATAGCGCCGATAGACATCACGGATGATTTCTTTGCAAATGCCGACGGGGACCTGATGGGCCGCCTCGCCCGTTTCGTCTATGCGTGGATCTCGCCCGGTCTTGCAAAAAGAGCCTGCGCCGTTTACTACCGCAAAGCCGATTTCAATCCTGTCTTCAACTTAAATGTGACGCAGGGAGTCGGCGGGTATGGAGCAAGTCTCAATTGCCTTTTCACCCTCAGCATTGTTTTGCTTGCTCTGGCAAAAAAGAATCTGGTGTCCTTTGCATGTCTGTTCCTCCTTGCGACGCTGGTCCTCTGCCCGGTCAAATACATTGGCTATGAAAGATACTTTCCCCAGGCATGGACGATTGTTCCCCTGGGGTTTTATCAATTCTGCTCTTTCCCCCCTTCATGGCTGATGAAGAAAGAAAAGGCCAAACGGGCGTTGCGATGCTGCCTGTATTCCGTTCTGGGCGTCTATTCCCTTCTCTCTGTCGCATTTGATCTCGCCTATCAGACGAAATGCATAATCATAGAAGGAAAAAGGCAGAGTCTTCTGACGTCATTCCAAAAAGAAGGGATCGTTTTCGAAATCCCCCGGAACACGAACAAGGGCTTAGCGTTATCCCAAAGGCTCGTTTGCGGAAACGTCAATTGCGCATTCAGTCAACAGGATGCCGATCTGAGTTCATTTAAATACGGAAAGCACCGCTCCATCGACATGAATGACCCTTCGTTTCTCCACTTCAAACGGTATTATCTTGATTTATGGCTTGACACCGAAGAATACTTTTTGAATCACAATCCCTCATCTCTTCTTCGCTTTAAGTGGCGGAACATTTTCAAGCATCCTCCTCATCCACTCTTTTACCGGAGGCCGGTCCAATCGCCGGTTTTGAACGCACCTGAAAACAACAAAACCCAACCTTTCTTTCAAAATCCATGAAAACACGCATCGCCGTTTTGCTTCCCTGCTACAATGAGGCTCTGACCATCGCGAAAACCGTCGCAGACTTCCGTGCGGCCCTGCCGGATGCGACAATCTATGTTTTTGACAACGCCAGCACAGACGATTCCGTCGCTCTGGCCGAGGGGGCGGGCGCAACAGTGATTCCGGTTCCGCAACGGGGCAAAGGAAATGTCGTCCGCATGATGTTCCGGCTGATTGACGCGGACGTCTATGTCATGGTCGACGCGGACGACACATATCCGGCTCAGGAGGTTGAAAAACTGATTCTTCCCATTATGCAGCGCAAGGCGGACATGGTCGCAGGAGACAGGCTGTCCACCACATATTACAAGGAAAATACGCGGCCCGGGCATAATTTCGGGAATGCCCTCGTGTGCTTCCTCGTAAGTCTGCTTTGGGATAAGAAAGTCAAGGACGTCATGACGGGATACCGCGCCTTTTCCCGCAGTTTCGTCAAGAATTGTCCGGTCATGTCCCAGGGTTTCGAAATCGAAACGGAAATCACTCTGCACGCCCTCGACAAGAGGTTCTCTCTCCTCGAGGTTCCCATCGCATACAGGGACCGTCCGACGGGAAGCTTTTCCAAGCTCAACACGTTCAAAGACGGGATCAAAGTGTTAGGAGTGATTTTCAACATGTTCCGCATCTACAGGCCCCTGCCTTTTTTCGGCGGGCTGGGTTCTTTCTTCCTGCTGATCGGATGCATTTTCCTGATTCCCGTCTTTGTTGATTATTTCCGCACCGGGCTTGTTCCAAGATTCCCGACGCTGATCTTTTCAACATTCCTTTTGCTGACAGGAATGCTCTCCTGGGTCATGGGCCTTATTCTGGACGCCATAAAAAAGATGTCGGACCGAGAATATGAACTCAGGCTTATGGACAATTGCGAAAACGTCGATGCCCAAGCGGGAGAAAACGGAACGGAACAATAAACCTGTTTCGCCCGAATGCCCGACCGCACGGAAAAAGACGGGCCGCCTCACGACGCCGGGCGGCGCTCCGCCTCCGCGACGCCGTCTTCGGATTGCTTGTTTCTGCGGAACATGGCGCCCCCCTCCTCCGGTTTCGCGGGAAATGATTCTTTACGCCTGCCAGTGGCGGTTGACGGGCCAGTGCTGGAACGCCGGTGTCTCGTAGGGATGCGATTCCCGCAGGGCCGTCAGGACGGCTTCCAGCACGGTTTCCGCAACCACGAACTCCAGTTTCCATTCCTTCACGTGCTCCACGCGGCCCTGTTCGCCGTAGAAGGGGTGTGCGCCTTCCAGCGGGCGGAACTGTCCGGTTCCCTCGGTCTGCCAGCAGCAGGAATCGTAGTTGCCGAAGTTCCCGGCTCCGGCCTGGAAGATCGCCGTTTTCACGGCCTCCACATGCGAATCCGGCACATAAACGTCAAGACGGTAAAAATGCATAACGGCTCCTTATGGATACGTTGGATTTACGGTTTCCGGATGCGGAGGAAAAGGCGCGTTCCGGCCCCGTGCGGCAGCGGGAATTCGGGCGTACGTTCGGCGCGGACGCGCTTGTCGGCGGTCAGCGCGGGCCATTCGTCCGCGGCCTGGGATTCCGTGCGGAACACGCACAGGCTGCCGCCCTGCCCCAGCAGATTGCGGCATTCCTTGACGAGTTCCGGAGCCCCGGCGACCGCGCGCGCCGTGATCGTGCGGAATCCCATGCGGCATTCCGGCTTCGCGGCAAGTTCGTTGGCGCGGGCGTGGACGGGATGCAGATTGACGAGTCCGGCTGCGGATGCGGCGCGTTCCAGGAACGCGATCTTCTTGCCGCGCGAGTCGATCGCCGTCACGTCCAGACCGGGCCGTGCGGCAGCCAGCGGAAACGCCGGAAGCCCGGCTCCGCACCCGACGTCGGCCATGCGGACGCCGTCGGCGAAGAGTTCCGGCAGGGCGCGGAGTGCGAGCGCGCAGTCGCAGATGTGCTTGCTCCAGTAGGAGTCCGGCGGGATCGCCGTCAGATTCAGAGATTCGTTCGTTTCGTACAGCAGTTCGCCGTACAGCGTGCAGAGCGCAAGGAAGCTTTCCAGACGGTCTTCCCCGACGCATTCGAGCAGGAAGGCCCGTTCGGCGGCGTCCGGCGGGGGCAGCGGGATCATGCGGCCTCCGCGGCGCAGAAGCAGGACATCGCGCACAGCAGAAGGAAATACGCGGCGGAGGTCCAGCGCACGGCGGGGTTGCGGAACGACAGCCGGAACCAGTCGCGGAGCCAGTACGGCTTGGCGGAGATCACGATCCCGATCACGCCCGCGGTCAGCGCGAGCGCGGCCAGAACGGGATACCCCGGCAGCTGGGCGGGATACGCTTCCTTCAGCACGGCGTGCGCGCCGAGGATCAGGATGCCCGCGGCGGCCCGCGCGAAGAGGTAGTTCAGGAAGATTGCGGCGAGGACCATGGCGAGCAGGATCAGCGGCAGGATGAAGGCCTGGAACGGCGAATCCGGCTGGAAGATCGGACGGATGTTCGGGATGCACCAGAAGAGCGCGATCGCGGTCAGGACCGTGCCGGAGATGCGTTCGCGCGGGAGTTTTTCGAGCGCCGAGCGCACGGCGGGCTCCCGCCGCACGGTCAGGAGGAACGGCGCGGAGGCGGCGAGCGAAACGGCGGCGGAGGCGGCCAGCACGACGGAAAGGGGAAGCTGCATGGCGGTTCAGTCTCCGTCGATGACATTCAGGGGGATGATCTCCTGAATGTCGCTCTTGTTGTATTCGCTGGTAATGCCGGCGGAATGGCGGAACGCGATCTTCTTCGATTCGTCGGAATACTTGTCGGAGAGGCGGCCCGTGTACTTGCTGCCGTTCTTCAGGACGATCGTGGTGTCGGGCAGCCAGAGGGTGACTTCCGGCACCTGCATGGTGCGGCCCTTGCCGAGCGTGACCGTGATGTTCTTCACGTCGGGCTTGGCGTGCTTGTTCGACACGGTGATCGTATGATCCCCGGCGGGGAGATTCTTGATCGTCACGCGCTTGGAAACGTCGCGGGACTTGCCTTCCGGCTCGGTCCGGCAGACGAACCTGCCGTCGAGGTAGATGTTCACGCCGGGCGGATTCACGGAAAGCACGATGGCGCCCAGGTTCGAGTCGAGCGTGAACGTGCGGTCCATGGGCTCGCCGGGGTGGACCGTGACGGTCTGCTCCAGCGTGTCGTAGCCTTCCTTGCTCAGGCGGACCGTGTAGTCGCCGGCGTCTATGACGTCGCGCTTGTAGGGCGTCACGCCGTAGTCGATGCCATTGATGAAGAGCGCGGCGCCGGTGGGTTCGCTTTCGATCGAGAGCGAGCCGGGGAGCGTCTCCATCTTCGCCAGGACTTCGGTCGTCTCGTCGCGGTTCACCGTCACGATCTTCTCATACGGCTTGTAACCGTTCTTTTCGAGACGGATCTTGTGCTGGCCCTGTTCGAGGAAATCCTTGAACGGCGTATTGCCGTAGCTTTTCCCGTCGATCTCGATCTCTGCGGCTTCCGGATCGCTGTCCAGCGCGAGCGTGCCGATGTTGTTCATCAGCGGAACGTTGATCAGGATCGGGCGTCCGTTCTGCACTTTCCAGGAGATGTCGCGGCGCGTGTAGCCCTGCATCTGCACGGAGGCGGAATAGGAGCCGAGCGCGAGGTCGGGCAGGAGCACGGGCGTATCGCCGATCTCCTTCCCGTCCATCTGCACATGCGCGCCGGACGGATCGGAGTTGATGATCACCGTGGCGTTTTCCGGGATGAGCGCAACGTGCGCTTCGACCTGGCGGCCCGGCGTGACGTTCACAGGAAGCCAGGCGGGCTCGCAGCCGTCCATGGCGAACTTCACGATGTACATGGCGGACGGCACGGGCTTGGTCGTGTACGGGGTGGTTCCGATGACCTTGCCGAGGATGGAGACTTCCGCGCCGGACGGTTCGGACGTGATGCTGATGCTGCCGTAGTCGCTCATATCCGCTTCGGACGCCTTCTTTTCGCACGAGGGAAGAAGGGCGAGGGAAACGGCGGCGCAGACGGAACAGACGGCGGAGAGAAAAAGACGTTTCATCATATCAGTTGTTCCTCAATGACATTTTCTTCTCGATTTTGATCTTGTTTTCCCGAATTTTCTTGTAGGTGTCGCTGTCGGGCGGGAAGATTTCGAGCAGGCGGTTGCATTCGGCGACAGCCTTGTCATACTCGCGCTGTTCGTAGAAGAGCCGGACGTTTTTCAGCCCCTCCTGATGGATGCTCTCCAGCTTGGCCTCGGCCGCCGCAAGGCCGTCGCGGGCGGTCTTCCACTCGGCCGGCTTCGGATCGTCGAAGAGCTGGTAGCGGCGCAGGGCGAGCTTGTAGTTGGCGATTGCCTTCGGCAGGTTGGACGGCGTGGTGTCGATGTTGCGGAACGCCTCTTCGGCGACGAAGAGGAACGTGCGGGCGTCCTCCAGGATTCGGTCGACGTTCTGCGAGATCACGCCGAGGTCGTATTCGTCGAGCAGCGTCTCGTTGATGATGGACTCCACGCGGTTGAACGTATCGGAGACGTCGTTGGTCACTTTCACGTCGCAGAACCTGTTGTCGAAACCGACCATGATGCGCCGGTGCTGCTGGTTGTCCCGCGAAGTTCCGGCGATCTTCTCCTGCTGGAGTTCCATGAATCCGGCGTCCTGTATCTGCTGCTTGAGCCTGTCGATCAGTTCCGCGGGGAGCGGCTCCTTGAAGAGTTCGTAGTAGCGGCGTTTGTTCTGCGGTTCGTCCAGCGTGACCTCCATGATGTAATGGAGTTCTTCCGGACCTTCCTGCGACTTCTCCTTCCGGCCCTCGACCTGGAGCACGAAACGGAACACGGCGGTTCCGGAAACGGACTCCTTTTCATAGTAGAGGACAAAGGGGTTCCTGACCGTTATCTTCGCGGGTGTCTGGGCGGGGGGCGTCTGCGGCCCCTCGTTCAGCTTGAGGAATATCCACAGGCCGACGATGGCGGCCAGGATCACGATTAGGGCGAAGATCACGTTGCTCAGGAGCTTTTTGGAACCGGACGGACGGGGCTTGTCCTGTTTTTTTCCGAAAAGCCCGTGTGGAACCTCCGCGGGCGAAACAGGCGCGGACTGAGGCGCGGGAGCCGGGGCGGGCCGAGGCGTCGGCTGCTGCGGAACCGGTCCGGTGTCGGTGTTGATCCGCGTCGAGGTCGTGTTCTGCGGACGGAAGAAAAAGGCCGGCTGCTGCGTCTGCGGAGCCGGGGCCGGTGCGGGCTGAGCGGCCGCCGCGTCGGAATCCATGCAGCGCAGAAGCTGGTCGCCGATGGTGATGACGGATCCGGCGGCGAGCGGTGCGGAACCGGATACGGGAACGTCGTCGACAAGCGTGCCGTTGGTGCTGCCGAGGTCGCGGATCAGCCAGTTTCCCGCGGCGTCGCGTTCGATTTTCGCATGGTAGCGGGAGACGCCTCCCATCGGCAGCTGGATGGCGTTGTCGCTCTCTCGGCCGATCGTCGCGCCGGACGGCGAAAGCTCCATCGTCTGCCCGGTCAGGGCGCCGTTCAGATACATGATTTTCATACTGTCGGATTCTCCTTGCTGGGGCACACCGTACTTTGCTCCCCGGCTGCATGAGTGGTATACTTGGCCCGTTTCCCAGACGGCACGGTTTCGGCGTTCAGGTCCAGCCGGTCGCCGGGCATCGTTCCCGTGTGCGCAAGCGCGCCCTCCGGAAGCTCGATCACAGACCGCGCCCCCCTGCACCGCACGGCGAACCGCCACGGGCGGCAGCCGGGATGCGTCTCCAGGACGGTATTTTCCGCCCCGAGGAAGATCACGTCTATGGGAAACGTCATAAAACATGTATGGATGGCGGAACAGGACGGAAAGACCATCGCGTCGATGCCGATCCGCTCGAACGGACGCCCGATCATCCCCCGCAGGCGGTCGGAAAACGACACGGCCTGAAAGGTCCGGTAGGACAGCACGGTCTTTCTGGTCAGGTTCCGGATCACTTGAACACCTCCAGCGCGCGCATCACCATCGGCGCAATCACTACGGTGAACACGGCGGGGAAAATCAGCAGCGCGACGGGGAAGAGTATCTTCACAGGCGCTTCGCTCGCGAGCTTTTCGGCGCGGGCGAAACGCTTCGCGCGGAGCTGTTCCGCCTGGATCCGCAGAACCTGGCCGATGCTCACGCCGAGTTCGTCGGACTGCACGATCGCGTTCAGGACGCTGGTCAGTTCGGGCTGGCGGACGCGCTGCGTCATTTCCTTCAGCGCGGTCTGACGCGGCTTGCCCAGCTGTATTTCATGAAGCGCCTTGCGCAGTTCCAGTCCGAGCTCGTCAGTCGGACGCCGGTTCAGGATGTCGCGGAGCGCGGTCACAAAGTCCTTGCCCGCCTCGACGGACAGCGTCAGCAGGTCCAGCACGTTCGGAAGAGCTTTCAATATTTGAAGGTGGCGTTTCGCAATCAGGCCGCGGAGCCAGACCTGCGGATACAGGACCAGGCAGAGCAGGACCAGCAGCCCCAGCATCGCGTTGTTCGAGGCGAAAAAGAGGATTGTAAGAAGTACGCCGGACGCGCCCATCAGAATGCGCACCGTCATGAACTGCTCGGCCGTCAGGGCCTGTTCATAGCCTGCCATGGCGAGCTGCTCGCGCAGTTTCTTCACCGTTCCGCCGAACGCCTCCGACGAACAGAGCCGCCGGAAGTTCGGCGTAAACGGCAGGAAGATGCGGAAAAACACCGGGATGTGCCGAGCGTCCTCGCCGAACTGGGCTTTTTCGACGTCGATTGCGGAAATCATTTCCGCGATGAGAAGCGCCACGGAGGCCGCGCACAACCCCGCGCAGATGCTTGCCAGAAGGATGAAAACCTGTTCCATAATCCGCCTCCCTATACGTCGATCGTCGTGATTTTCCGGATCCAGAGGAACCCGCAGACGACCATGACGACGACAGCCAGGAGCGTCACGATCCCGACGAACGAACCGAAGAAAGCGTCCATCAGGTCGGGCGCCAGACGCATCATCGCGAACATCAGCACGAACGGCACGGCCGCAATCAGCCAGGCCTGCATGCGCCCCTGCGAAGTCAGGGCGCGAACGCGCTGCATGATGCGCATGCGCTCACGTATGACCCCGGCAAGCTCCTCCAGCACGGTGGTCAGCTCGCCGCCCGTCTGGCGCGCCGTGATGATCGCCACGGACACCAGTTCGAAATCCTGCGACCCCAGGCGGTCGGCCATCTTGCGGAGCGCGGCGTCGAACTGCACGCCGAGGCGGAGTTCCTGCAGGAGCAGCGTGAACTCGAACGAGATCGGATAGCGGTTCTCCGAAGCGACGTTCTCCAGCGCCTGCGTAATGCTGAACCCGGCCTTCAGCGCGCTGCTCATGGAAAGAAGGGCGTCCTCCAGCTGCTCGTTGAACTTCGCCAGACGCTGTTTTTTCAGCGTCCTCAGGTAGAACCGGGGGGCCAGAAACGCCACGACGGCGGAAACCGAGCCGATCACGACGGTGCGGAGCCAGTTGACCTCGCTCGAAAGGAACGAGCTGAGTCCGCCGAAGAGAATGAACGAAACGGCGGCGACCGCGATGCTCAAGTCCAGAATCCGGTTCGCAGGCATCTGGAGCAGGATGTCGTCCAGTTCGACCGCGGCCTCGGCGAGGAAGCGTTCCTTGTAGCGTGCGGACGTGTACGACGTGAACTCCACGATCACGAACGTGGCGAAAAGCGCGCACAGTCCGGCGCAGACGGAAGCCAGCAGATACATGTTTTCATGGATGAAGGACTCCATGTCAAACGCCTCCCCTCGAGCCGGGCTTTTTCCGCGGCGTAAACATGGAAATGTCCAAGTCGAGGTTCGCGCGGCGGATGTCCTCGATGAAGGTCGGGATCGCGCCGGTCGGTTCGAAATGGCCGAGCAGCAGGCCGTCCTCGCTCCAGCCGTCCTGCCGGAACGTGAAGAGGTCCTGCATCGTGATGATGTCGCCTTCCATTTTCGTGATTTCGCTCACGCAGACCACCTTGCGACTGCCGTCCTTCTCGCGGTTGATCTGGACGATGATGGAAATGGCGGACGCGATCTGTTCGCGGATGGCGCGGAGCGGCAGGTCGAAGCCGGCCATGAGGACGAGCGTTTCGAGGCGGGCGAGCGCGTCGCGCGGGGAGTTGGCGTGGATGGTCGTCAGGGAGCCGTCGTGGCCGGTGTTCATGGCCTGAAGCATGTCGAGAGCCTCTCCGCCGCGGCATTCGCCGATGACGATGCGGTCGGGACGCATGCGCAGGGAGTTGCGGACCAGGTCGCGGATCGTGACTTCGCCCTTGCCTTCGATGTTGGCGGGGCGGGATTCCAGGCGGACGAGGTGTTCCTGCCTCAACTGAAGTTCGGCGGCGTCTTCGATCGTAATGATGCGTTCCTGCGCGGGGAGATAGCCGCTTAGGATGTTCAGCAGGGTCGTCTTGCCGCTGCCCGTTCCGCCGGAAATGAGGATGTTCTTGCGTATCTTCACGCAGATGTTCAGGAAATGCGCGATGTCGGCGGTGATCGAACCGTACGAGATCAGGTTCTCCACAGTGAGGGGAGTTTTCGAAAACTTACGGATGGTGACCGAAGGACCGACCAGGGAAAGCGGGGGGATGATGGCGTTCACGCGCGAACCGTCCTTGAGGCGGGCGTCGACCATGGGCGAGCTCTCGTCGATTCGGCGTCCGAGCGGGGAGACGATGCGTTCGATGGCGGCGAGCACCTGATGGTCGTCGGCGAACGCGGTGTCGGTCTTGTAAAGCACGCCTTTGTGTTCGACATAGACGTTGTCCGGGCCGTTGACCATGATTTCGGTGATGTCGTCGCGCGCAATGAGGTCTTCCAGCGGGCCGAGGCCGATCGCCTCGTTTCTCAGTTCGTTTTCGATCTTCTCCTGCGTGACGCCTTCCGGCAGCGGGATGGAAAGCTCGTTCAGTATCTCGTGGATGGTCGTCCGCGCCTTTTCCTCCAGGTCGTTTTCCGAAACGCTGTTGAGCGCGAGCCGCTTCATGTTCAAACGGGCCAGCAGTTCGTTGTGCGCCTGTTTCTTGATTTCCTGCACGAGAGGACGCGCCGACATCGGAATGCCGCTGACCGCGAGGATGCGGCTTTTGAACTGCATTTCGGGATCGGCGGGAACCGCGGGAGACGGCTGGGAGAACTGGATGGCGTTCGCTTCCCGGCCGAGCGAGCCGACGTGGATATGGACGGATCCGATTTCGACGTCGCTGTCCGCGGGCACGTTCACGAACTCGCGCCCGATGCGCTGGCCGTTCAGATAGGTTCCGTTGGAACTGCCGAGGTCGGCGATGCGGAGCGTGGATTCCGACGCCTGAAGCACGCAATGGAGCTTCGAGACGCCCACGAACGGCAGCTGGATCGGCGCCGCTTCCGACGAACCGACCTGGTACTGGCCCGGCGGGATGCTCAGCTGGGAGTCCGGCTCTCCGGGCATTTTCAGAATGACTTCGACCATGAAAGGAACTCCTTTCCCGGATCAGTAGCCGGCCGATTTCTTGAGCAGCTGTTCGCGTTCGGCCGTGTATTCCTTGATGTGCTGCTGGAGATAGGCCCAGTCGACGCTCTGGACGTCGGTCGTGATGTTCGGATCCTCGTAGCTGCGCAGCGACAGCGTCAGCGAACCTTTCTGCTGGGCGAAAATAATCATTTCAACCTCTTTCGGGGTCAGTTCAAGCGTCACGGCGCTGTAGGAACGCCCAACGGCGGAAGCGCCGGTCTGCGCGCCGTTCTGCTGGGCGTAACCGATGTCCGTGCCGGTGGCGAGCACCTTGACGCGCTGGAGGATCGTCATCGTGACAGTGTCGCGCGAGGCGTCGCCTTTGGCGTCCGGGAAATGGAACGTGCCAATCACATCGACGAAGTTGTTCGGGCGGATCAGGCCGGAAACCGAGGTGACAGAGCTGACGGGGATCGAGACTGCGCGCCAGCCGGACCGCGTCTGCGCGGGAAGCCCGGTGCGTTCCTTCGTGAAAACCTGCTTGAAATCGCGCCAAGTGAGGATGTCGCCGCGGCGGACCATGGAACGCACGGGCGACCCGATCACATCGCTCCGGCGGTCCCAGGGGATTTCGAGCGTGTTGGCGGCGGCGTTGGCGAACCGCATGCCTTCGTACATTTCAATGTCCGACTCCATGAGCTTATCGCCCTCGGCCACGTCGGTCTTCATCCTGATCAGGCGGACCCGGACGGCGCTGTTCATGATCTTGCTGCGTTCCTGCTTGATCTGCTGATAGGTGAAGATGAACGCCAGCACGCCGAAAAATACCGCGGCCAGCATCAGAATTTTCTGTCTCATTTGATCGGGTCTCCTGTTTGAACTTGATTTCCGGGAGGGAGCGCGGCGGCGCAAGGCCGCCCGCGTTCATATCCGCCCCTTATTTGTCGACGAGCGCGAACGCCATGGAAAGTTCGGTGACAACGCGGCCGCCGACGGAAAGCAGACCGGTTCCCTTGCCGAACCTGCGGGTCGGAACGGGCATTTCCACCGTTATGACAAGCTGGTCGCCGGGGAAAACCGGCGCCTTGAATTCGGCGGATTCGATGCCCATGAAGAAAGCGAGCTTGCCCTTGTTCGCCTCGTTTCCCAGGATGAGGACAGCCCCCGCCTGGGCGATGATCTCCGGCTGAATCGAATTCGATAGGACCATGCAGCCGTCCGGGTAGGTGCGGATCGGAGGTTCGCAGCTGCCGAGGTTCTTCACCGCCGTCACGCGGGTCTCTTCGAGATTCGTCACGTAGTCGACATACAGGAACGGATAACGGTGCGGAATCAGGTCCATGATGCCGGAAACATCCTTCGGGGTCTCGTCGGTCTTGTCGAACGGCCCGAACGGCGGAGGTTCGGGAAGGGATGTCGCGCGCTCGCGCACGGCCATTGTCATCTCCGCCTGGCAGGCGAGCCCGCCGCTGTTCTTCACGGTCGCGCTGAGCTTGGCTTCGCCGTCCGCGATCTCATTGACCGCGACCTCGACCAGCATGCGGTCGCCGGGCGTGTTCGGACGGCGGAATTTCACGTTGCGGATGCTTTTCACATAGATGTCAAGCGCGCCCTGCGGATCGAGGCGTTCGCGGACCGCGATCTCGGCGAGCTGGGCGATCGCCTCCACCTGGAGTACGCCGGGAAGGATCGGATGGCCGGGGAAATGCCCCTGAAAGCAGTGGTCGCCGATGGTGAGGTTGCGCCAGCCGGCGAAATGGTTTCCGTCAATGATTTTCACGCGATCGAGCATAAGGTTGTCGGAACGGACAGGCAGAATCGCGCGGAGATCGCGGACGGACAGAACGGTATCGGGTTTCATAGGGGCTTTCCTTTATTTTGCGGCTGCGGCTGCAGCCGCGGCTTCCTGTTCGAGCATAAGCGCGGCGAGTTTGCAATGGGTCGTGTGGCCGGATTTGACCGACATGACGTGCGCGTGGAAGCGTTTGCCGACGAGATACAGGTCCCCGATCATATCCATGATCTTGTGGCGGACAAGTTCGTTCGGATAACGCAGGCCGTCCTTGCAGATCAGCGCGCCGTCGTGCAGGATGATGGCGTTGTCGAGGCTGCCGCCCTTGGCGAGTCCGGCGGCGATGACCTGTTCCAGCTCCTTGTAGGGGCAGAACGTGCGTGCGCCCTCAAGTTCCTTCCTGAAGGTCTCGGTCGTGACCTGGCAGGAGAAAAATTGCGTGTCGAGTTCGCTGTAGCCGAACTGCGTGGTGAACGTGATCCGCAGGTCGTCGGCGGGCAGCAGGGCCAGCATCGCGGATCCCTCCTCGAACACGATCGGGGCTTTCGCGGTCCAGAAATGCGCCTCGGCGTCCTGCTCCTGAAGCCCGGCCTCGAGGATGCCCTCGAAATACGGCTTGGCGCTGCCGTCCGCAATCGGAGGCTCCGGACCGTCCATCTCGATGACGGCGTTGTCCACGCATGCGGCGTGCAGGGAGGACATGATATGCTCCACGGTCACAACGAATGCGCCGGTCGTGCGGGATGCGATGGTGGTCGCGCGACGCACGTCGACCACGTTTCTGGCGTTGGCCAGGACTTCGGGAGCGCCGGGCATGTCGATGCGGCGGAACACGATTCCGGTGTCAGGCGGTGCGGGAAGGATGCGGAGAGTGGCGCGTGCGCCCGTGTGAAGAGCGATGCCCTTGACGACGGCCGGGCCTTTAACGGTATTCTGTTTCGGCATGGTTTTTTCTCAAAATCTCATGGTTAGTTACGGAAAAAAACTTTTTTCTCTGTAATTTACCTCTTTTTCGCGTGATTACCAGTCAAAATGGCGTTATATTATAAAGAAAACTCTGTTTTTTTCCGTTTTTCCGCTTTTTTCGGAGATTTTCCGCCATGAACACCCGACATCGCATCATCATTCTGCTCGGCCCGACCGCCTGCGGCAAGACCTCGTTCGGCGTCGCGCTCGCCATGCGCATTCATGCCGCCATCCTCAGCGCGGATTCCCGCCAGATATACCGCGGCCTCGATATCGGAACGGGAAAAGATCTCGCGGAATACGCCCCGCCGGGGCAATCCCCCGTTCCGTACAAACTCATCGACATCCTGCCGCCGGACGCCGAATATTCCCTCGCCGAATACCTGCGCGACGCCGCCGCGGCCGTGAACGAAACCGAAGCGGACGGGCTTGTTCCGCTTTTCGTCGGCGGCACCGCCCTCTATCTGCACGGCATGGTGTTCTCCTACCGTCTCGCGCCGGGCGCGCCCGTGCCGGAATTCCGAGCCTATCTGCGCAGTCTCGACGCCGCCGCGCTCCGCAGGCTTCTCCTCGAACTCGATCCGGGAAGCGTCGTTCCCGCGAACGAGCCCGACAACCGCATCCGTCTGATCCGCGCAATTGAACTGGCACGCGCGGCAAATGCGAACGAGCTGCCGAACGATCTGGAACGCCCCTTTCCCCCGTCCGATTTCCTCGTGCTCGGACTCTACCGGCCGCGTTCGGAGACGCGCGCCCGCATCCTCCAAAGGCTGGACGAACGTCTCGCGCACGGCATGGTCGGGGAGGCGGAACGCCTCCATGCGGAGGGCATGAGCTGGGAGAGGATGGAATTCCTCGGCCTGGAATACCGTTATCTCGCGCGATATCTGCGGGGTCAGCTCACGATGGAGGAGATGCGCAATCAGCTCTACGCGAAGATATGCCAGTTCGCGAAACGTCAGGATTCCTGGTTCCGGAAATTCGAAAACGACGGCTGTCCGATCCACTGGCTCCGACCGGACCAGCTCGACGACGCCGAACGCCTCTGCAGCGACTTCCTCGCCGGACGCCCGCTCCCCGCGCCCGGATTCCGTCTCGCCGACTGCAAATATCCGGTTCATCCCGAACTTGATCCGGGCGGAATCGGAAAAAAGGTGCGATGAAGCGAAAAAAAAGAGTTGACAATCGCTTTTCCTGTGATATATTTATAGGATAAGTGTCTTTATTAACGCAAACCCGCAAACAATGGAGATTTATTATGTCCGGTCACAGCAAATGGGCAAATATCAAACACAAAAAAGAGGCAACCGACAAGAAAAAAGGTCAGGCGTTCTCCCGTCTGGCCAAGGAAATCATGGTTGCCACCAAGCAGGGCGGCAAGGATCCTGACACCAACATCAAGCTCCGCATGGCCCTCGCCTCCGCCAAGGCCAGCAACATGCCCCGCGAAAACATCGAACGCGCCATCAAGAAGGGCGCGGGCGAACTCGGCGACGTCGCATATGAAGAGATTACCTACGAAGGATACGGCCCCGCCGGCACCGCGTTCGTCGTCGAATGCCTCACCGAAAACCGCAACCGCACCATCGGCGACGTCCGCATGACGTTCGACCGCAACGGCGGCAACCTGGCGGCCAGCGGCGCCGTGTCCTGGATGTTCCAGCGCAAGGCCCACTTCATCATCGAAGGCGAAAACGCCGACGAGGACAAGCTGATGGAGCTCACGCTCGAAGCGGGCGCGGAGGACATCACCGCCGAAGACGGCATCGCCGAGATCTGGGCGGCTCCGGAAGCCTTCGCCGACATTGCCAAGGCGCTCGAAGACGCCGGCATCGAATGCTCCGAAGCCAAGCTCACCCGCAAGCCGGAGAATACCGTCGGCATCAACGACCTCTCCAAGGCCCAGCAGGTCCTCCGCCTCGTCGAACGCCTCGAAGAGCTCGACGACGTCCAGGCCGTCTACTCCAACGAAAACATCGCCAGCGAAGTCCTCGACGAAATTGACGCCCAGGGCTGACCCCGGTTTCGTTCCCCGCCCGGAGGGCGGTTCCGTATGATCATCATCGGCATTGATACGGCCATCCGCAAAACCGGATACGGCGTAATCGACATGCGGACAGGCGGTTCCATCCGGATCCTGGACTGCGGCCTGATACGCAATGCGCCCTCCCTGCCCCACAGCGAATGTCTCAGGCGTCTCGCCGGCGGCATTCGCGAACTTGTTTCGACGTTCAAGCCCGAAGCCGCAGCCATCGAATCGGCGTTCGTCTCCCGGAACGTCAAAACGGCCATGATCCTGAGCCTCGCACGCGGCGCGGTCATCGCCGCCCTCGCCGAATGCTCGGTTCCGGCGTTCGAATACTCCCCGAAGAGCGCCAAGCGCGCCGCGACCGGACTCGGCGAGGCGGACAAAAGCCAGGTCGCCTCGATCATGGCGAACCTCGGCGGACTGGACATCTCGCAAATCCCGGACGACGCCACGGACGCGCTCGCGCTCGCCTATTGCCACGGCAATCTTGTCCTGCGCGCGGGAAACGGCATCGTCAAACAACCTCAACCGATCTGATCAAACGGAAGGCATGTCATGATTCTCACAAAATACGGTAAAAAGGAATGGGGAACGGCGATCGCCGCATTCCTCGTCGTTTTCGCGATCTGCACCGCGGCCGTGTTTCTCAGGATGCTGCCGCCCGGCGTCGCCGGCGCCATAACGGCCTTCGCCGCGCTCGTTTGTTTCGCAGCCTGCGCGTTCTTCCGCGATCCGCACCGCACAATCGTCGCGGACCCGTCCGCCATCGTATCGCCCGCCGACGGCGTGATCAAGGACGTCGAGCTGATCAAGTCCGAGACGCTGGAAAATGACGACCTCCGCCGCCTCTTCCACGACAAGGACATCCTCCGCATCGGCATCTTCCTCTCCGTCTTCAACGTGCATATCAACCGCGCGCCGTGGGATATGAAGGTCGAGTTCAAATTCTACAAGCCGGGCAAGTATCTGGACGCCCGCGACCCGGACGCCGGAAAAGTCAACGAATCCATGCTCGTAGGCGGAACCTGCCCGTTCGAGGGCGAAACGTTCCCCATCGCCGTCCGCCAGGTCTCCGGAGCGATCGCGCGCCGCATCGTCTGCCCGGTCAATCCCGGCGAATCCTACGCCCGCGGCCAGCGTTACGGCATGATCAAGTTCGGGTCCCGCACGGAACTCTACATCCCCGCCGGAATGGGCATCGACGTGGCCGTGAACGTGGGCGAAGCCGTCCGCGCCGGGTCCTCCATCCTCGCGTTCGTCCGGCCCGAGGCGAAGGCCAAACTTCACGCGCTGGCCGGAGAGGCCGCCGCAAAGGACAAGCAATGAGCCCCGACAGCGAACAACAGGAACGTTCTGCGAACGCCTCTCGGAAGCTGCAGCAGTGGCTGCAGTTCGTTCCGAACACACTCACGCTCTGCAATTCCCTCTGCGGATACGCCGCCATCCTCGTCACGCTTCAGGCATACAAGCACGTCGACGACCAGCAGGCCATGGCCACAATCTTCGCCTGGAGCGCCGGGCTGATCCTCTTCGCCATGGTCTTCGACATGTTCGACGGCTTCACCGCGCGCCTCCTCCACGCTTCCAGCCTGCACGGCATCCAGATGGACTCCCTCGCCGACATGACCACGTTCGGCGTCGCCCCCGCCACCCTCGTCGCCGTCATGGCCCACAACATGCGCCACATCGAGCGCGCCGGCGAATTCATCCCGATTTGCATGCTCTGCGGCATCTACCTCGGATGCGCCGCGCTTCGCCTCGCCACCTACAACGTCCACGCCATGTTCGAAAAGAAGAGCAGCGACGTCTTCACCGGCCTCCCCTCCCCCGGCGGAGCCGCCGCCCTCTGCACCATCATCCTCTTCGCCGCCACGGAAAAAGGCAGCAACACCCTCCGCGAGTATTTCCGCTATCTGCCGATCTACGCCACGATTCTCGGATTCCTGATGGTCAGCCAGGTTCCATACCTCCACTTCGGTAAATACCTTGCATCCGCGCGCTACCACAAAGACCGTCTCCTGATCATCGCCCTGCTGCTCTTCGCCTGGCTCGTCTCCTCCTTCCTCGTGAATCCCTTCCTCTTCCCCTTCCTCCTCGTGAACATCTATGTCGTCTGGGGCCTGATCGCATATTTCGCGCTGAAAATGGGGTTTGTGAAGCATACGCATCCGCTCGTTCCCGGTTCTCCGCAAGAACAGGACACGCCCGAAGACAGAGACGGGAAACCATGAACATCCTCATCACGGGCGGAGCCGGGTTCATCGGGTCGCACCTCGCAGAATCCTGGCTGAAGGACGGTCACAGCGTCTCGATCATCGACGACCTTTCCACGGGATCGCTCGACAACCTGAAGCATCTCCCGCATCAGAACCGGATCGAATTCGTGAAGGGCAACGTGATCTCCTCCCGCGCGCTTTCCCGCCTCGTCGAAAAGGCCGATGTCATCTACCATCTGGCCGCGGCGGTCGGCGTCGAACTCGTCGTCCACGACCCGATCCGCACGATCGAGACCAACGTCTCCGGCACGAGCCGCATCCTGAAGCTCGCCGACAAGTTCGGCGGCCGACGCGTCTTCATCGCGTCCACCAGCGAAGTCTACGGAAAATCCGCCTCCGTGCCGTTCCACGAGACCGACGACCTCATCATCGGCCCGTCCACGCATTCCCGCTGGAGCTACGCCTGCAGCAAGCTCATCGACGAGTTCCTGCTCATGGCCTACCATCGCTCGAAAAATCTCCCCGGCACCGTCACGCGCTTCTTCAACACGGTCGGCCCGCGCCAGACCGGGCGTTACGGCATGGTCATCCCGCGTTTCGTCTCCGCCGCGCTTCAGGGCAAGCCGCTCCGCGTCTTCGGAACCGGCGAACAGACACGCTGTTTCTGCCATGTGGCGGACACGGTCCGCGCGCTCCGGCTGCTCCCGGACTGCGAGGCGTCGTTCGGCCAGATACTGAACATCGGCAGCACGAACCGCATCACGATCCGCCAGCTCGCGGAAACGGTCATCGAACAGCTTCACAGCAAGTCGGAGATCGAGGTCGTATCCTACGACAAGGCGTACGAACCAGGCTTCGAGGACATGCTCCACCGAGCCCCGGACTGCACCAAGATCGGACGCATCTGCGGCTGGAAGGCCGAACTCCCCCTCGACCGCATCATCTCCGACGTCGCCGACCAGATGAAAGCAAACTGAATTTCTTCAGCAAACTATTGCAAAACAGATCTTTCCCGTGTCCGAGCGCAGCCGGACACTGCCGCAGTGGAGGCTCCGCCTCCCCCTCGACCGCATCATCTCCGACGTCGCCGCGCAAATGCAGGCGAGCTGATCTGCAAGATAATCACAATTTCATGACGACAAGACATTTAGCATCTACATGTCTTAATCGTTCCTGTTCCCCCTTCTGACAGGACGCCTCACACCCTGGACTCGAAGCCGATCCGCGGGTCGGCGAGTACGTACAGGATGTCCGACAGCAGGATGCCGGCGAGCGTCAGGAATCCGCTGAAGGCGAAGAGCGTCATCATCAGCGGAATGTCGCGGCTGCTGAGCGCGAGCATGGAAAGCGCGCCCATGCCGGGGATGTTGAAGATGTATTCGATCAGGATGCTGCCGGAGACCAGTCCGGGCAGGATGCCCGCGAACAGCGTGATCATGATGATGAGGGCGTTGCGGAACGCGTGAACGAAAATGACCTCTTTTTCCGGAAGGCCCTTCGCACGCGCCGTGCGGATGTATTCCTGCCGGATCACGTCGAGCATGCCCGCCCGCGTGAAGCGCGCGATCCCGGCGAACGACGCGTAGCTGAGGCAGAAGACCGGCAAAACATAATGCATCGCCGTCACCCACATGATCTTCCATGAACTCATCCCCTGCGCGATGTCGGGGGTCAGGCCCTTCAGAGGAAAGATCGGCGCGAGGCCGCCTACGCAGAGCGTCGCCTGAAGCAGCAGCGCCACGGAGATGGCAGGCAGGGAGTACAGGAAGAACAGGAAGAGCGTTGTGGACTTGTCAAACACCGTGTCGTGCCGGACGGCGGTCTGAATGCCGATCGGGATGGACAGGATGTAGGTGACGAGAATTGCGAAAAGATTCAGCCGGATCGTGACGGGGAGACGTTCCATGATGAGTTCGGTCACGGGCCGCCCCTTGTCGACCGCGACGGACGCCCCCAGGTCGCCGTGGCAAGCGTCCCAGATCCACAGTCCAAATCCGACAATGATCGGCTTGTCGAGATGAAGTTTCCGCTCGATGATCTTATTGCGCCCCAGATCGGTCTTGTCGCTCGACATGGAGCCCGCGGCGTTTTTGCCGCCGCCGTCGGCGGAAAGGAACGTGCTTTTGGACGGATCGCCCGGGGCCAGACGCACAAGCGCATAACTCGCCAGCAGGATCACGAACAGCGTGAAGAAGCCGAGGCCGAGGCGTTTGACCAGATATGTCCAGAATTGTCCCTTCATGAGCGGGGAAGCGTCCTTTCAGCGGAAACGAAGCCGCACGGAAATCGTCAACGGCAACACTTTAAAATTTACCTCATTTTCCATTGAATGCAAATCCGCGACCGAAAAAAAAGCGCAAAACATGCACTTTTCCAGTTTTCCGCTTGATTTTCGCGTCTCCGGGATGTATTTTTATGAACCAACCCGAACAACCCCTGCGGCATCAACAACCCGCGCAGCAATCGTCCACTATGGTTTTCATCCTGCTTGCATCCGCGCTTTTCCTGCTTGCGTTCGTCTTTGTGGACCTGTCGCACGAGGCCGTAAAGAAACGCATCCGCCGCATCAGCGCGAAAAAAATGGACGATCCCTGCCCCCGGGAACTCGATTATCCATTTTTCAGACTTGCGGGCTCCTCCTCGAAGCATTCGCCGTGGGAACGCTACAGCCGCAGGGAAATGCAGATCGCGGACCGGGATGACTTCATTCAGCAGATCGCACCCGAACTCTTCGACAGATTCATCCTTCAGGAACATATCCTGCGGCTGCTGTTTGGCGCGTTTTGCTTTGTGATTGCCGCGGACATCCTCGCGGTCGCGATCCATCTGATCCGGCGCTGGAACTGAGCCGCGCACACCTCAAACGGAAGCGGCAAGCTGAAGCCCCTTGAGGTAACGCCCCTCCGGAAACGAGGTCAAAACGGGATGGTCCGGCCCCTGGGAAAGCCAGCGCACCGTGCGCAGAGGTCGATGCGCGTCCGAGGCCGCCGAGTCCACGATCTTCGCGAAAAGACCGTCGTCGATCGCGCCGGAGCACGAGAACGTGAACAGCTGTCCGCCCGGATTCAGGAGTTTGACCGCCAGCAGATTGATGTCCTTGTAGGCGCGGGCGGCGCGTTCCCGTTGCGACACGGTTTCCGCGAATTTCGGCGGATCCAGCACGATCAGGTCGAAACTCTTCCGCGCATCGCGGCAGCTCCGCAGAAACTGGAACACGTCCGCTTCCTTCGTCTCGAAGGCATCCGGGGAAAAGCCGTTCAACTCCGCCAGCTCGCGCGCGCATTCGAGCGCGGGAGCGGAGGAATCCACGTTCAGCACATGCTTCGCGCCGCCTTTCAGCGCGGAAAGCCCGAAGCCGCCCGTGTACGAGAAACAGTTCAGCACGCTCTCCGCTCCGGCGGCGCATTCTGTCACGAGCCGTCGGTTTTCGCGCTGGTCAAGGTAAAACCCGGTCTTGTGGCCCGTCAGGCAGTCGACGCGATACAGGACGCCGTTCTCCGTGAACTCCAGCACGTCCGGCAGAGGTTCCCCGGCGAGATGCCCGGTCCGGAACGGCAGACCGTCCTTCGCGCGGCTGTCGACATCCGACCGCTCGTACACGCCCCTCGCATAATCCAGCAGCAAGCCGCCGATCAGTTCGCGGTGGCGTTCCATGCCCGCGCCCGTAATTTGGCAGACGGCATATTCGCCGTAGACGTCCGCGACAAGTCCGGGCAGACCGTCCGACTCCGCGCAGACCAGCCGGTACGCGTCCGGCAAACCGCCACGGAACACTGTCTTACGCAATTCAAATGCCGACGCCAGACGTTTCCTGAAAAAAGCCTCGTCGACTGCCTCGGTTTCCATGAAATTCCAGAGTTTCACCGGGATATGCGACTCGGCGGCGTACGCTCCATGCGCCAGAAATTCCCCGCGCGCACTGCGGACTATGACCGTTTCGCCGGGTCCGGGGTTCCCTGCGACCTCGCGGATGGCGCCGGAGAAAATCCACGGATGACGCCGCAGGACGGATTTTTCGCGGCCTTCTTTCAGAATGACGGTATGCATCGGGGTGCGCCTCGCTGAAGTTCGGATCGGGTTCGAAACGGAGAACCGGAGCGAAAAGAAAGAGCGGATTCAGGAAAGAACCCGCCCGGAAAAAGCGGAATCGTCAATAGCGGATCAGCATGGATCCCCACGCCAGGCCGCCGCCGAACGACGTGAACAGCACGAGATCGCCGCGTCCGATGCGGCCCGAACGGCACGCTTCGTCGAGCGCGATGCCGATCGAGGCGGAACTGGTGTTGCCGTACCGCTGGATGTTGCAGAACAGGCGGTCATCGCCGACGCCGAGACGCTTCGCCACGGCCTGCATGATGCGGAGATTCGCCTGATGCGGGATTGCCAGGGCGACCTGGTCGACCGTCACGCCTGCCCGCGCCAGAACCTCCTCGGCGGAGGACACCATGCCGTTCACGGCCAGCTTGAAGGTCTCGCGGCCTTCCATATAGATGAAATGCTGGCGGGCCCAGACCGTTTCGTGGCTGGCAGGCGCTTTGCTGCCGCCCGCGGGGATCCGCAGGACGTCGGTGTAGCCGCCATCTGCGTGGAGCGAACTGGCGAGGATGCTGTCCGGCGCGTCCGTTCCATCGTTCTGAAGAAGCGCGCACCCGGCGCCGTCGCCGAAGAGGATGCAGGTGTTGCGGTCGGTCCAGTCGACGATCACGGAAAGCTTGTCTGCGCCGCAGACAAGTACGTTGCGGTACTTGCCGGGGAAAGAGCGCATGAGGGAGAATCCGACTTCCAGAGAGGAAACGAATCCGGCGCATGCCGCGGAAAGGTCGAAGCAGAACGCCTGCCTGCACTGGAAATGATGCTGGATCAGCGCGGCGGTGTTCGGAAAGATGTAGTCCGGCGAAATCGTGGCGAGCACGATCGCATCCACGTCGCGCCCGTCCACGCCGGCCGCCGCCAGAGCCTTTTCGGCCGCCTGTATCGCCATGGTGGACGCGGTTTCGTCCGCCGCGGCGATGCGGCGCTCTTCGATGCCGGTGCGCGTCCGAATCCACTCGTCATTGGTGTCGACGAGTTTTTCGAGGTCGGCGTTGGTCCGTATTTTTTCAGGAACATAGGAACCCGTTCCCGCAATGCGAATGCCCATATTGTCATCCTTTTGTCCGCCGTTCGGCGGAGGTGTTGATCCCGGTCTCATCCGGAGCAGCCCGCGGACACTGCCGGGGGAGCGCGGAACAGACAAACTTTCCATAATATATCACGTGTTTGCGGTTTTTCAAGCGCTTTTTATCCGCATGTCGAAACAATGTCTCATTCCGCGGGAAAACGGTCCTTTTTTCGCCTTTTTTTAAAATATCTGCTTGACAAATCGGACAGAAATGGTATGTTACATGTAGCATACACCCCCAACTTCTGTCCATACACACTAAAGTTTTCAGGAGTAACGCCATGAAACGTTCTTTCTTTGCAATGCTTGCGGCGGGCGCATTCCTCGCGCTTTCCGCGGCCCAGGTCGCGGCCCAAACCGATGACGACCAGCTCAAGAATCTGAAACCCGCCAAATACGTCTTCCTGTTCATCGGCGACGGCATGTCCCTGCCGCAGCGCATGATGGCCGAGGAATTCAGCATGAAAACCACGGGCAAAGGACTCACCATCAACGCCATGCCGCAGCAGAGCTACACCAAGTCCAGCTCCGCGAACAGCTTCATCACCGACTCCGCGGCCAGCGGAACCGCCATCGCCTGCGGCGAAAAGACGAACAACCAGCGCCTCGGCGTGGCTCCCGACGGAAAGCGCAAGCTCGAATCCGTCGCGGAAGTCGCCAAGAAGAACGGCCGCGCCATCGGCATCCTCACCAGCATCACCATCAACCACGCCACTCCGGCCGCCTTCTATGCCCACAATGAGAGCCGCGACAACTACTACGACATCGGCAAGGACCTCGTGAACTCCGACTTCGACTATTTCGGCGGCGGCGGCCTCCAGAACAACAGAAGCGGCGACAACGATCTCTACAAGATCGCCGAGAGCAAAGGTTATACCGTGGCCTACAAGGATGAAGTTCCGAATGTCGACCTGAAAGCCGACAAGCTCTTCGTCCGCGGACACAACGGCGCTCTCCCCAACGCCATCGACAGGCCCGAAGGCGAATGGGCCATCGCCGACTACACGAAGCAGTGCATCGACTTCCTCGTGCTGAAGGACAAACCGTTCTTCGTCATGGTCGAAGGCGGCAACATCGACCACCACGGACACGGCAACGACGCGGCGGCCAACCTCCGCGAAACGATCGATTTCGACAAGGCCGTGACCGTCGCCATGGACTTCGCGAAGAAGCATCCGAACGACACGCTCGTCGTCGTCACCGGCGACCACGAAACCGGTGGTATGACCCTCGGCTTCGCGAACACGGAATACAGCTCCTACATTCAGCTGCTCGAAAACCAGAAGTGCTCCGGTGACGAATTCAAGAACAAGGTCAACAGATTCGCCGACGGCATCCTCGGCCCCAGACAGTTCGGGTTCCCCGGCAGAAGAAACCAGGAAAATCAGGAAAACCAGGATCAGGCTCCGAAGGAAGAGAAGACCATCAAGTTCGACGACATCAAGCCGCTCATCACGGAGAATTTCGGCCTCGTTTTCGACAAATTCGACAACCGCGGCAATGCCCCGAAGGGCTCCCTGACCCTGACCAGAAGCGAACAGGAGCGCATCGAAGAAGCGTTCAACAGACAGTTCCCGGATGGCAAGCGCGCAGGCTTCGGCGGCGGCGACGCCATCACGAACACGGTCGTGGCGATCTTCGACAACAAGGCGTCCATCGGCTGGACCAGCGGCGCCCACACCGCCCTCCCCGTCGACACCAGCGCCTACGGCGTGAACTCCCAGGTGTTCTCCGGCATGTATGAGAACTCCGACATCGCCAAGAAGCTCAAAGCTATCGTTTCCGTGCCCGTGAAATAAGGTCCTTCCGATCTGAAACAAACCTCATTTTCCATGTTCGATCATTGGAAAATATCCAGACGCGACGCAGTCATGGTGGTCGTTTTCCTCCTTGCCTGCGTCGCACTTTGGTTTATCGAACTCTATCCGAAGCGGCAGGAAGAGGGAGTGAAAAGCAAAGCGCTCATCCTCTCCGTCGACAACACCAACATCCTTCAGTTCGGCCTTCTGAAGAAAGGCGAACAGCACGTCCGCCTGAGAGTCCTGAACGGCCCGTACAAGGGACGCGAATTCAACGGCACGAATCTGATCCGCGCAAACATGGAGCTGGACAAGGTGTTCGAGCCCGGCGACATCGCGCTTGTAGCCATCCCGTACGGCGTCGACGAGTCCTTCACGGTCACGGCGCAGGACCATTACCGGATCGACTGCTCGCTCCTGCTCTTCGGCCTCTTCGCGCTCCTGCTGCTTGTCTTCGCCGGCATCACCGGGTTCAACGCCCTGCTCTCGTTCGTCTTCAGCTGTCTGGTCATCTGGAAACTCGTGATCCCGCTCTCGCTGAAGGGCGGAAACGTGCTGCTGATCACGTTCGCCGCGGTCACGCTGCTCAGCGCGGTCATCATCTTCCTGGTCGCGGGAATGACCCGGAAAGGCGTCACGGCGTTCTTCGGCGCGATCCTCGGCGTGCTCGCCAGCTGCGGCATGGCGTACATCTTCACGAAGCTCTTCAAAATCAACGGCGGCATGATGCCCTACGCCCAGACGCTGCTTTATTCCGGCTATGAATTCCTCAGCCTCCCCGACATCTACATCGGTGCGATTTTCCTTTCCAGCTCCGGCGCGGTCATGGACCTCGCAATGGACGTTTCCGCCGGGATGGTCGAGGTCCTGCACAAACGCCCGGATATCTCCCGGCGCGAGCTCATCGGATCCGGCCTGAACATGGGACGCAGCGTGGTCGGCACCATGACCACGACGCTCCTTCTGGCGTATTCCGGCGGCTATCTCACACTCATGATGACCTTCGCCGCACAGGGGATCGGCCCGCTCGACTTCATCAACAACCCCTACGTCGCGTCCGAGGCGGTCAAGACGCTTGTCGGCAGCTTCGGCCTCGTGCTTGTCGCGCCGTTCACGGCATTCGTCGGCGGATTCTTCATCCCGCACAAGGACAAAAAACAGGCGGAGCCGGAACGGCAGCCGGAAGAAAAACAGGAAGAGCCGGAAAAGGGCTGACCTCCCCGCCGTCGCCGTCGTTTTCGGCTTTTTTTCTATAAAAAAGCGGGAAAACACGAAAAAAAACGCGATTTCCGGTTGTTTTCCTCCAAAACGGCGTTATATTGTTTCATTTACAAGGAACACATGCCATGCCAGACCAGAACATCCTGATTTACGACTCCACGCTTCGCGACGGCGCCCAGGGAGAACACGTCTCGTTCTCGAAGGACGACAAGCTCCGTATTGCCGAAAAGCTGGATGAACTTGGCGTGGCGTACATCGAGGGCGGCTGGCCGGGCTCCAATCCGCGCGACGCCGAATTCTTCCGCGAGGCGGCTTCCCGAACGTTCAAATACGCGAAACTCTGCGCGTTCGGCTGCACGCGCCGCAAGGATATGACCGCGGAGAATGATCCGCAGCTGCGCGCACTGCTCGACTCAGGAGCGCCCGTCTGCACCATCGTCGGCAAGACCCCGGCCTCGCAGGTCCGCGAGATACTGAACGTCTCCGAGGAGGAGAATCTGTCCATGATCCGCGAATCCTGCCGGTTTCTCTCCGACGCCGGCCGCGAGGTCATCTTCGACGCCGAACATTTCTTCGACGCCTGGCAGGAGGACCGCGCCTATGCGGAACGCGTCCTGACCGCGGCATGCGAGGGCGGCGCATCCGCCGTCACCATCTGCGACACCAACGGCGGCCTGCTTCCGGTTGAAATCCTCGACGTCACGAAGAAGGTGCGCGAATTCCTTCCTGAAAACATCGTTCTCGGCATCCACTGTCACAACGATTCCGGCACGGCCGTCGCAAACTCCATCGTGGCCGTGCGAAGCGGCGCGCGCCTCGTGCAGGGCACGGTCAACGGCATCGGGGAACGCTGCGGCAACGCCAATCTCTGCACCATCATCCCGAATTTCGAGCTCAAGACGAACTTCCGCTGCCTTCCGCCCGGCCATCTCGCCATGCTGAAGGACGTCAGCGACTTCGTCTGCGAAAAGGCCAACATGCGCCCCGACGCCCACGCCCCGTACGTCGGCGAAAGCGCGTTCGCGCACAAGGCCGGGCTCCATGTCGACGCCATCGCGAAGAACCCCGTCACGTTCGAACATGTCCGTCCGGAATCCGTCGGCAACCGCCGACGCATCCTCATCTCGGAGCTTTCCGGACGCCATTCGCTCACCATGAAAGCCGCCGAATTCGGCATCGACCTGCGGGATTCCCGCCTCGGGAACGCAGGGCTTCAGGAACTCAAGAAACGCGAACGCGCCGGATACGAATACGAGACAGCCGAAGCGTCGTTCGTGGTGCTGATGCACAAGGTCATGAACCTGTGGCCATCCTACTTCACGCTGGAGGGATTCCGCGTCATCATCGAAAAACGCGGCGCCGGGGACAAAGTGGTCTCCGAGGCCACGGTCAAGCTCAGCGTCGGCGGCGTCTCCCAGCTTACCGCCGCGGAAGGCGACGGCCCCGTCAACGCGCTCGACCTCGCGCTCCGCAAGGCGCTGGAGCGTTTCTATCCCGCACTCCGCGACGTCTCCCTCATCGACTTCAAGGTCCGCATCCTGGAGAACCTGAACGGCACAGCCGCGCAGACGCGCGTCCGCATCCAGAGCCACGACTCCACAAGCGTGTGGGACACAGTCGGCGTCAGCGAAAACATCATCGAAGCATCATGGATCGCGCTAGCCGATTCCGTGGAATACGCTCTCTTCAAGAAACACATCGCACCATCAAACAGCCAGGAAGGACCCGAACCATGACCCGGCGTTTTCTTTTGATCCTGACCATCGCGCTCATCGGCGCGTTCTATTTTACGCCCCAGCCAAAAGCCGAGGCGTTCGATCCTGTCACGCTCGCCATCCTGACGCCCCTGGCAATCCAGGGCGCGAAAATCCTCGCACCGTATGTGATCCGCGGCCTCAAGAACGTCGCGATCGTCGGCCTGCGTTCCGGGAAATACTTCATCAAGTTCTTCCTTGTGCCGCTCGGCCTCATCGAATGCATCATCACGCCGTGGCGCATCTCGACCGGATTGAGTCATATAGGGCAAGGCTTCATAGGCCTGTTCTGTTTCGCGGGCAATCTGCTGCTGATTCCACTCGCGATCTTTGGCGTCGGCGTTTAGCGGGGACGTGCTGAACAATGCCGACGGAAAAACGTCCGCCCGAAGGGAACGCCACCGGCCGCGCCCGCAAGAGGATGGATCCCATCCTGCGCGAATGGTACGGAGAAGGCGCTTCCGACGGCGAACTCATGAAATATCTGCCATCCTCCCAGCCGGTCGGGGACGTCCTTCAGCGCGTCATGCGGAAGAAACTGCCGCACGGGATCGCGGATTTCCATACGATCTCGGAACGATGGAAGGACATTGCCGGCGAGGTCGCCGCGCGCCATACGACGCCGCTTTCCCTCTCGAACAGGACCCTCTTCATCGAGGTGGAGCATCCCGCCTATCTGACGTCGGTCCGCACGAAAACCGTGCAGGCCGCAATCCTCGCGCGCATCGCCGAGCTGATCGGCGAAGACAAATGCATAGCGCTGACCTTCACGCCCGCCGGACGGCGCAGAACCGTGTGACCCCGCCATGATCTACTTCGACGTCATCGATTCCACAACAGCCTGGGCGGTCGCGCATTTCGCCGAACTGAACGACCGCGAACTCGTCGCCGCCGCCACGCAGACCGCGGGACGCGGCCGCCTAGACCGCACCTGGATATCTCCGCGCGGCAACATCTACGCCAGCTTCGTTCAGAAAGGCGTCGCCAACCCCCTGCTCGGCGTCGCCGCAGGCTCCCTCGCCGTGCTCGACCTTCTCCGCGAACTCGCACCCGCCGAGCGATTCCACATCAAGTGGCCGAACGACGTCTTCCGCGGCACGGCAAAGATCTCCGGCATCCTCTCCCAGTGCATCTGTCCGCGCAACGGCGAACCGGGCGGACTCGTGACCGGAATGGGCGTCAACCTGAACATGACGCGCGAACAGCTCGCATCCGCCTCGCAGGAAGCCACGTCCGTCTGCATCCTGACCGGCGTTCCGTGCGATTGCGGGGCCGCGCTGCGGCGATTCGAGGAAATCCTGCACGAACATGCCGACGTCCTCAAAAATGCGCCGGACACGCTTTTCGAACGCTGGAAGAATGAAAACGGACTGCGCGGGAAACGCGTGGAATTCCTCGCCGGTGACGGATCCCGCCTTACCGGGCTGTTCCGCGACCTCGCAGACGACGGATCGGTCATCCTCGACGAGGACGACGGACGCACGCTCAAGCTGAACTGCGGCGACGTGCGACTGCTGACCCGCGCATGACGGATCGTCTTTTTTTATTCGGCCCGCCCCTTGATTTTCGCGCGAACTCGTGTATAGTATCTGCATCATAATCAACCCGAAACAGGCATAAGGCCCCACGAAGGAATTCCTCCCATGATCGCCCAGCTCACAGGCAAAGTCGTTTCCCTGAACTTCACAGAACTCATCCTCGACGTGAACGGCGTCGGATATTTCGTCTCCATCCCCATGAGCACATACGATGTCCTCGCAAAGGAAAATGGCCCCGTCACGGTCCTGACCTGGCTTCAGGTCCGCGAGGACGCACTCCAGCTCTTCGGATTCTCGAAAAAGGAGGAGCTCGAAATCTTCAAGCTCCTGCTCACGGTGAACGGCATCGGCGCGAAGACCGCGCTCGCCATCCTCAGCAGCATGAACATCCCCGCGTTCTGCAACGCCATCGTCAACGCAGACATCAAGGTCCTGAAGCACATCAGCGGCATCGGTCCGCGTTCCGCCGAACGCATGATCGTCGAACTGCGAGACAAGATCGTGAAGCTTTTCCCCGAACTCACGTTCGCCGGACTCCCGAAAGACGTTCCGCAGTCGCGCGAAATGGAGGACGCCCTCCTCGCGCTCGAACAGCTCGGGTTCCAGCGGGCCAAGATTCAGAAGACCGTCGCGGACCTCGTCGCCGCCCTGCCCGAACAGGAACGATCCAGCGAAAACATCATCCGCAAGGCTCTCCGCAAACTCAACGGCTGATTTTTTTCAGCTCCGCCTTTCATAAAAAAAGTCCGGGCTCCTCTGCTTGAGGGGTCCGGATATTCTTTTAGAGCTTTTTCAGGAAAGGCGCGGCTTACTGCTGCACGGACTCCTGAAGCGCGGCATCGTCCGCGAGGACCTTGTCCGCCTGGGCTTTCCGGAAGTCTTTCAGTTTCGCGGCAAGCGCGACGTCGGACAGCGCAAGCATCTCGACCGCAAGCAGCGCGGCGTTTTTGCCGCCCGCGGAACCGGCGGTCACGGTCGCCACGGGGATTCCGGGGGGCATCTGCACCATGGCGAGCAGGGAATCCAGCCCGTTGAACGGCGCGGAGGCCATCGGGATGCCGATGACGGGGAGCGTGGTGTGCGCGGCGATCACGCCTGCGAGATGCGCGGCCATGCCGGCGGCGCAAATGAAGACTTTCGTGCCTTCGGCGGCCGCATTTTTTGCGAGATCCGCCGCCTCGTCCGGGGTGCGGTGGGCGGAGAGAATCCTGGCGCGGAACGGCACGCCGAACTGTTTGAGCGTATCGAACGCGCCCTGCAGGGAAGCGAGATCGCTCCTGCTTCCCATGACGATGGTGACAGACATGATGGAAACTCCGTCGGAATCGAAGCTGCGCGGGAATTATTCCCCCGGCGTCTTCTTGAGGGGTTCGAGTTCGTCCTGATGGGCTTTCTTCAGGGCTTCGAGTTCGTTCAGGATGTCGTTTTCGCCTTCCTTGGCGAATTCCGCTTCCAGCTTGCCTTCGGCGATCTCAAGCAGGGCGATGTCGAGGAAGCTGTCCTCTTTGCAGCGGACCATGGGGCGGGACTTGCCGGAAGCCAGCATGGCGGCTCGCTTGGAGGCGAGCACGATCAGGACCTTCGCGTCCGGGATGACCTGTTTCGCACGGAGAAGATACTCGTTGTTCATGGACAAAACCTTTCGAAAAAGTTGCGGGATGCGCTGTAATCAGTAGGCGGTGACCTCTTCATGACGGGCGATGGTGGTGCAGTCGCCGCTCATGACGAGTTCGTAGTTGCGGAGGAAATCGAACTTCGCGTCGCGGATGTAGCGTTCGGCGACGGCTTCGCGGGCGGCGTCCTTCTGCGCATCGCGGAGGAGGAGGAGCCCGGCGAAGATGAACGTCTCGTTTTCGACGAGGGCGCGGGCGCGGAGATTGCGGTAATCGGGCGCGGTGGCCTTCATGCCCGCCACGAAGTCGATCGCGGCGCGCTGCTGTTCGAGCATGCCGGAGATGATCTTCTTGAGTTCGCCGGCGAGACCTTCGTCCGGAATCGCCGCCATCATGTCGGCGATGCGGCCGTCGAGGGTGCGGCCCATGACGCCGCCGATCGCGGCCACGACCTGAAGCTGGGTGGTTCCTTCGTAGATGTTCGTGATGCGGGCGTCGCGGTAGAGACGCTCGGCGTCGAAGTCGTGCATGTACCCGGTTCCGCCGTGGATCTGGATGCAGTCGTAGGCGATCTTGTTGGCGGACTCGGTGGAGAGAGCCTTGGACATCGGGGTGAGCACGTCGCACAGGGCGGTGTAGAGCTTGGCTTTTTCGCGGACCGCAGGATCCTTGTCGCCCGCGTCCACCATGTGGGTGTAAGCCTGGCGGAGATCGACGCAGCGGGTCGTTTCGTACAGCAGGGCGCGGGAGGCGGCGAGCTGGGTCTTCATGCGGGCGAGCATGTCGTAGATCGCGGGGAACTTGTCGATGCTCTGCTTGAACTGTTCGCGCTCGGATGCGTACTTGCGGGCCTCGCGGTAGGCGGCTTCGGCGATGCCGACGGCCTGCGCGCTGATGGAGACGCGGGCGCCGTTCATGAGGGACATGACGTACTTGATGAGGCCGCGCTTGCGCATGCCGCAGAGTTCCGCCGGAACATGGTTGAACTGGAGTTCGCAGGTAGCGACGCCGTGGATGCCCATCTTGTGTTCGATTCTGCGGACGACCAGCTGCGGGCACTTCTCGCAGATGAACATGGAGAGGCCGCGACCGTCGGTGGTGCCTTCCTCGGAACGTGCCAGCACCAGATGGATCTGGGAGCAGCCGTTCGTGATGAAGCGCTTCATGCCGTCGAGATACCACTTGCCGTCGGCATCCTGCGTGGCTTTCAGGCGCACGGACTGGAGATCGGAACCGGAATCCGGCTCGGTGAGGTCCATGGAGCCGTCGGCTTCGCCGGTGACGAAACGCGGGATGTATTTCTGCCGCTGTTCCTCGGAGCCGAACTCGCAGATGGTGTCGGCGATGTCCTGCAGGCCGAAGAGGTTCTGCAAACTGGCGTCGGCGCGGGAGACCATCTCGGTCATCATCGTGTAGACGGAGAGCGGGAAGTTGAGGCCGCCGTACTGGCGGGGCAGGATCACGCCCATGACGCCCGCGGCCTTCAGATCGTTCAGGTTCTGGACCGTGAGCGGGTGGTAGGTCACGACGCCGTTTTCGAAATTCGGGCCCTCCTCGTCGACCTGGCGGGCGCGCGGGGCGATGCGTTCGCCCGCCACATCGCCGATGACGTTCAGGATGCGGTGGAAGCTGTCGAGGGCGTCCTCGAAGCTTTCGGGTGCGGTGTCGTATTTCCGAGCTTCGGTGTAATCCTTCTCGATGAGGCGCATGGCCTCCTGTATCTCGAGATTGTCGAGGGTGAAGAGCAGATCGGCGTTGTCTGTAAAGAAGTTGGACATGATGGTCTCCTCAGGCTTTCGATTTGTACGCTTTGATCATCATCGGGATGACCTGGTTCAGATCGCCGATGATCCCGTAATGCGCCACGGAGAAAATCGGCGCCGCCGGATCCGTGTTGATCGCAATGATCTTCTTGCTTTCGGCCATGCCGGCGCGGTGCTGAACTGAGCCGCTGATGCCGCAGGCGATGTAGAGTTTCGGACGCACGGTCACGCCCGTCTGTCCGACCTGATGGTCGTGGTCGATCCAGCCCGCGTCAACAGCCGCGCGGGAAGCGCCGACCTGTCCGCCGAGCGTTTTGGCGAGTTCGTGGATGAGCTTGAAGTTCGCGGCGGAGCCGACGCCGTAGCCGCCGGCCACGATGATCTGCGCGCCCTTCAGGTTCACGGTCTTCTCCTGACGGACGCGTTCGATGACTTTCACGACCATCTCCTGCGCGGTCAGAGCGGGGGTGACGCGTGTGATCGTTCCGGTGCGGGAGGCGTCGGGTTCGCCCATCTTCATCACGCCCTCGCGGACGGTGACCATCTGCGGGTCTTCCCAAGTGTTCACGATGGTGGCGATGATGTTGCCGCCGAACGCGGGACGGATCTGCATGAGCTTGTTCTTGTAGAACTTGCCGTTGCGCTGGTCGTCGAAGTCGTCGATCCTGAGATCGGTGCAGTCGGCGGTGAGGCCGGAAAGCTTTTCGGAAGCCACGCGCGGAGCGAGTTCGCGCCCCTTCATGGTGGCGCCGAACATCAGGATGTTGGGCCGATGTTCCCGGATGAGGTCGACGATGACCTTGGCGAACGGCAGGACGGTGAACGGCTCCAGGCGCGGATCTTCGGCGAGGAAGACGTTGTCGCAGCCGTACTGGAAGAGCGTGGCGCAGCAATGTTCCACGCCGTCGCCGAGGAGAAGGGCCTCGACCTTGACGCCGAGCCGGTCGGCGAGTTCACGGCCTTTGCAGACGAGTTCCAGGCTCACGTCGGCGATCTTGCCGCCTTCCTGTTCGATGAAAACCCAGACGTTTCCGATAGCGGTATTTTCCATTGCGCTCACCCCAGAGTATGGTCTTCGATAAGTTCGTGTACGAGATTGCCGACCGCTTCGGACGTCGGCGCGATTTCCTGGAAGTTCCCAGCGGTCAGAACGACGCTCAGGATGTGCTTCACGTTAGTCGGGGAACCGGCCTTGCCAAGGCGGTTGAATTCATCCTGCGGAACGCAGTGCGCGGCGTTCCACTCCTGAATCAGCAGGCCCTTCGCGGACAGCGCCGCGATCTCCTCGTCCGAGGCGGGCGCGCCCTTGACGGCCGCGATTTCGGACGGCGTTTTGGCCTTCTTGTACTTGATGATGCGGGAGGCGTTCTGCGGGCGGGGCTGGTTGGCGTCGACCACTGTCAGCAGGGCGGGCAGCGGAGCCTCGAGCACTTCGTATCCGCCTTCGATGGCGCGTTTCGCGCGGATTTTGCCTTCGCCGAGTTCCTGCACTTCCTGAACATAGGAAATCTGCGGAATGCCGAGCTTTTCGGCGATCTGCGGGCCGACCTGGGCGGTGTCGCCGTCGATAGCCTGGCGACCGCAAAGGACGAGGTCGAAGTTCCCGATCTTTTTCGCCAGACGGCTCAGAGCGAAGCTGGTGGCCAGCGTATCGGAACCGCCGAGCGCCCGGTCGGTCAGAAGCACGGTTTCATCTGCGCCGCGGAACAGGGAGTCGCGGAGAATGCCGGCGGCGGCGGGAAGCCCCATCGTCGCGACGATGACTTTCGCGCCGTAGCGGTCCTTCAGCTGAAGGGCCAGTTCGAGCGCGTTCAGGTCTTCAGGATTGAAAATAGCGGGAAGCGCCTGACGGTTGATGGTTCCGTCGGGCTTCATGGCGTCGCCCGTAACATTCTTCGTGTCCGGGACTTGCTTCACAAAAACGAGGATTGTGCAGCTCATGACTGTTCCTTCCTGGGTTGTGTCAACAGGTTTTGCTGTAAAATAATAATATAGCATCTTTCCGGCGTTTTTCCAGTCCGTTTCCTAAAAAACGCCGTGTTTTCAAACAGGACGCACTTCTCCCTGACGCCGGATTCACTGGAACCGCACAAGCACCTGGCCGTTTGCGTGTTTGTCTTCCGGATCGGAGGGGATCGATTTCTTCACGAAAAGAGCAGGCGGGAATTTGTTTTCGGCGGCATGGCGGTAATACCGGTCCGCGGGAAAGATCATTACGACCTTCTTTCCGGGGTTTGCATTCAGCAGCTTCTGTATCTGCGTGTACGGCTGATTGCGTTTTCTGTCCTTTTCCTCCGCCTCACCGCAGGTCAGTCCGTATGTCAGTTCGCCGGGAAAGACGACATACAGATCGGTCCTGTGGTACGCGAGGCAGATGGCATGCATGTTCGAACCGTGCGCGAGGACCAGCGTATCGGGCGCGATCTCATCTCTGCACTCCTCAAGGAACGCTTCCATGGAGCGCGCATCGTAGACGCTCTGCGGAATGGTCAGGTTCATAGCCAGGAAAAACGGTATGGCCGCCGCGGCGAAATACGAGAGCTTGCGCGAAGGAAGCTTCTCCGTGAACGCAGCCGCCGTGCCGAGCAGAGCCAGGACAAGCACGTTGAAAATGACAAAATATTTCCATGTCTCGTTCTTTTCGAAAATGACGATCCCGAATCTCGCCGGAAGATTGAGATAGAAAGCCGCAATTCCCGCAATGACCGTCAGGCCGAGAGCCGCGGCGACCGCCATCAGCGGAACGTTGAACAGCTTGCCCTTCCCGTCCGGGCGTTCCTCGAAATAACGGAAAAGCGCGGCGGAGACCATGATCGCCAGCGCGGGGAAACACGGCAGAATATACGTCGGAAGCTTCCCGCTTGAAGCGGACAGGAACAGGAACGGACCGGCGAACCAGCAGATCAGGAACCGGAACCATGAATTCCTCCTGCCCCGGACGCCGATTTTTCCGAATCCGTATCCGATCGCGGGCGACAGCAGGAACCATTCGGCCGCCCCCCAGAGAAGGGTAAGCACGAAGAAAAACGGTCCGTGCGGATGCTCGACTTTCGCCTCGCCCATAAAACCGAAGCGGCTGAAATGCTCTTCCACGATGAAATAACGCCAGAAATCCGGCTGCGCACGGTGAATCAGGACAGCCCACGGCGCGATCACAAGCAACGCCGCGACGAACGGCAGCCACGGCAGCGAGAAAACCGCCTTCAGACATTTTTTGATTTCAGACGCCGTGTTTTTTTCCTGCTCCTCCGCACCGCATTGAACGGGGGAAGAAGTTGCGCGGCGCTGATCGAGGATCGCATCGATGCAATCCCAGATCATCCACGGCAGCACGGCCATAACCGGCAGGGCGAACGCAAGAAATCCTTTTACGAGAAACGCGCAGCCCGCCGCGGCTCCGGCGGCAAGAAGCCACAACGCGCACTTCAGGCGTTTTTTCTCCGAACACATCTCCATGGCGCAGTAAAACGACGCCACGGTCGCGGTCACGAACAGCGAAAAGATCGCATCCAGCGTGCATGCGGTGCCCACGATGAACACCAGCGGCATCAGCAGGAAACAACATGCCGCATACCAGCCCTGTTCCTTCCGGCCCGTCAACTTCGCGCCCAGCAAAAGCACGATCAGAGCCGCCAGTCCGGTCGAAAGCGCGGGAACAATGCGTCCGGCGAAGGCATTTTCCCCGAAAACGCGGATGGCGCCGGCAATCAGCCAGTATCCCATGATCGGCTTTTCGAAATAACGGGCGCCGTTCAGTCGCGGCGTCACATAATCATGGTCAGCGAGCATCTCACGCGGAATTTCGAGATAGCGCGCCTCGTCGGGCGAGAAAATCGGACGGATCCCGATCAAAAGCACATACAGGACCAGAAATATCAGCACTGCCGCGGGAACGTTGAATCTAAATTTCATCAGGCAAATAAAACTCCGGTGTTTTTATGTTCAGGAGCGACCTTCGCGCAGCGATAAGAGGCCGTATCCGGAACAATAAGGATAAAAACTATAATATACACCGCTTCCGCATATTTTTCAAATATATTCATAAAATCTTTCCGCATTGTCTCCTTTTCTTCGCCTTCGGGATTGAAAAAAGCTTTCAGACGTGATATATTATTGGACTGCACTTGTTTAACCCGAACCGGCGGCTCCCCCGCAAGCGCAGCGGAATGCCGTCCCAACAACTGGAGAAACACAATGAAGTTTACGCACGAAGTGGACCAGATGGTGTGCGTCGCCAAGGGTCCGAAACACGGTCCCGCGCCGATCCCCCAGGAAGGTAAGTGGACGAAAGCCAAAGAGATCAAGGACATCTGCGGTCTGACGCACGGCGTCGGCTGGTGCGC
>Ga0265298_10000087_pt1 | contig 132404 bp, 96 predicted proteins | sample AusTroGonzalo_MG_3_FD_193486 | JGI IMG/M metagenome (GOLD analysis project Ga0265298, IMG submission 193486) | Bovine rumen microbial communities from tropical cattle in Woodstock, Queensland, Australia - Gonzalo_01 | ecosystem: Host-associated > Mammals > Digestive system > Stomach > Rumen ...
TCTTCCTCAATCGCCGTCTCAGTGCCGAACTGCCGCTTGAAAGTTCCGTTTCTTATTATTTCCGAAGGTTCGAAAACATGATCGATTCTATTAATCGCTTTCAAATTTTCGAAACTGTCGAAATCAAGGAGAACTGGAGAGAAAAACGAAGTTGAATAGCCGTTTTTCCTGAAAACATCGAAAACGGAAATACAGTCGAATGAAGCGGTAATTCTTGTAACTGACTCATAATCAGTTCCCGGATTATTCGAGCAGAAAAGCGCAAGGATTGATCTTGTCGTAGCCGGGAAAACCGTTCTGTGGGAAACAAAATGGAGTGATTTTTTCGACAGATCCGTCAGAAATGCCAGATTGCTTTTTTTGTCGCCTCCGAGCGGGTTCTTTTCAAAGGCTGTGCTTTCAATAACTACAACAATAATATTTTTTCCTTTTGTTTGTGAAAAATCAAAGTCAATTTTCGGGAAATTCTCCTTTTCATCCACAATTCCCGGATATTCGGCAGGCTCAACTTCTTTGTTCACATTCAGATAGTAGCTGCTTAAAATCCTTGTCGAAAAATACTCAAAAACAGGACTTTTTTCGAGATCGACAGTCTCTTCAAACGGCAGGAACTGCAAGATAGAAAATGAAATGATATTCAGCACGAGCAAAATCTGCAAAGCCTTGTCTGAAAAAGGTTTGATGAGGTAAGTCTTCTTTTTTGCGGCACAAAGAAGCATCAATGCAAGCGAAGCGAAATAAGATAAAATGATTCCGACAAAAAATATGTTCATCGAATAAACGACATATCTTGATATTTCTCCGGAACTGTAAGCAAGAAATTTTGTCAGACCGTAATTGTTGAATTTGCGGAAATATTGAAAAAGAGCGACATCGTAAAAAAAGAAAATTACCGATGACAGGAAAAGAAGTGAGTAAACCCAGCTCAACAATTTGGATTTACTAAAGAAATCGCAAATTTTAAAAAATATGAAAAGAAAAATGAAGTCAGCTGATGCCAAAATCAACGAAAGCGGCGGAAAAAACAGTATCGGATGATGGTTCGGCACAAAATATAGATACTGACCGGCTAAAAGCACCTTGTAAATCAGCATGAAAATGTAGGAAATCGTAAGAAAATATCGTGAATTTGCTGAAATTTTCATTTTGTCCGATAACCTCTCCATAAAACAACGATACGCAAAATGAGACGTTTTTAAAACCTCTCTACGACGAAACCGCGGTATTATATTCGATTTTTCAGGAATTGCGAGGGGAATTTTTAAAAGATTCCACGATTTCCTTTCTGTTTTTGATGAAGAAAACCAGACCTGCAGCAACCAGCATGAGAGAGATCCACTGCGACATCGAAAGAGGCCCCCAGAATTCACGAGGATCGATCCTGAAAAATTCGATTGTGAAGCGTCCGATTCCATACAAAATAGCGTGTGCGAATAAATAAAAATAGGGATATGTGGTTTTCCTTTTCAAGAAAAGAATCAATAAAAACAGGAAAATAGCAAAATCGCCGAATGATGAAATAAGCTGCGTCGGAAGAAGCGGAACGGTCGCTTTTCCGACAACTAAATCAGTTCCTTCTAAATAACGAAAAGCATGTGAACTGTTTGGAAACGAAATTCCCAGAATTTTGGTCGGCATTCCGAAACAGCAGCCGCTCAAAAAACAATTGATTCGCCAGATAGCGAACAAAAGCGATGTGCAGATTGCCGAAATATCGAGGAATAGCGGTAATGATTTTCGTCTTGTGACAAAATTCAGAATCAAATATCCGACAATCAGACCGAAATATCCGCCATACAGAACTTTTCCTCTGCCATTAACAGGATTCATAACATCAATCAGGATGCTAAAAAAAGAATCCTGCTCAGATAGTGACGAATCTGCTCCGTTCAAAAATATAGCTAACAATGTTGCAAGTATTAAACCAACATAAATTGAAAAAAGCGGAACAAACCAAATCTTTGCAGGTTTAATTGAGCGAGTCTTAAGCAGAATCAAAAAGAGAACAAAATAGGCAAACAAAGCAAGTTGTATCATATAGACCTTAAATTAAATACCGCTATCACAAGCCTGGTCTGGTGAACTATCGCTACACGATGTATATGTTGTACAAGACCATGTTTCTTTACAAGCGTTGTTACCTGTCGTGGTACAAGAATTTCGTGTGCACGTTGTCCAGATATACGGTTTATAGTCTGAACTGCAGCCACCGTCACAAGAGTTGCTAGATCCACGAGTTACACTGCCTCTTCGACAAGTGCTATATGAGTGCGTAAACACTGATCCGTCGCAAGTTTCATTTCCGTTCTTGGCACCGTCACCGCAATACTGGCAATCAGTTTGAGCACTATTCGGACCATATCCGTTGGTGCAGTAGAAGCGGCACTGACCCGAAACCGCAGTTGCACTGTAAGTTGCTGTCGTTGACGGTGCAAAAGCGGAACCGTTCCATGTCTGCGTAATCTGATCTTGATGATAAGCCGAGTTGTGTGCACCTTTGCCTGTACAGTCCTGATCTATCAACTTGTGTGCATCACAAGTTTTGTTCGTGCTGTTCCAATCGTAGTGCGGCGGATTTGCAGATTCACCGTCGCAGTAATAGTAGCAGCCTGTCGTGTTGCTTGTAGAACTATGTTCTCCTGTCAGTGTCGGAGTCCATTGCCATGTTCCGCTTATCTGCTTCCATTCCTGCTTTATGGTTGAACTCCACCAAGTTGAATTTCCAGGCTTACTAGTGCAAGCCTGACCGGTCCTTTCATTGACACAAGCATTGTTGTAACGTGTGTGAGTTCCGTCGCATTTGTAACGGCATTCAGTCGTGCTTGCAGTCGTGTTGTAAGTTGCGGATGTCGCAACCGGATACCAGCATTCACCGGCCTCAATCTTCGCAGCAGTACAACCTTCTCCGTTTTCATCCCAAGTCTGCTCATAGGAATGGCTTGAACTTGCAGAGCCCATGTTCCAATCAGTGCCGTCTGGTTTGCCTGTGCATGTATGCGTCTGCTTCTTTGCGTTGCAAGCCGAACTGGACTGACTGTTATTCCAAGTGTAATTTTTGTTGCACGTATAGATGCACTCGCCTGCTGTCGCACTGTGGTTCGAGTTCTTGCTTCTCGGGAACCAGCAGTCGTTAGCAGACCACTGAGCATCAGAGCAGGTTTCACTGCCAATACCGGTATCACTCCAAGTCTGCTCGAATTTGCCGTTCTTGCCGCCGTCGTTCCAAGTCGAATGACCAGGTTTGCCGTATCCGCAGGCAACTGTCGTCCGCTTGTCGGCAACACACGTTTTGCTTGAACTGTCCCAAGTGTAGTTTTTGTTGCAGTGGAACCAGCACTCGTTAGGCTTATTCGGGTTGCTTGCGCTATATGCGCCCTCTTTGACCGGCATCCACTTCCACTCACCGCTTACCTGCGTCCATGTCTGCGTGATCGTATGATCATCTGCGGTTCCGTGGTGTTCAGTTTTTGCCCACCATGTAGCATGAGCAGGCAAGCCGGTGCAGGTGTCCTCGGTATCCTGTCCGACACAAGCCGAACCGTTCCACTCGAAGTGGTGAGTTGCATCTGCCCAGCACTTGTATTTGCACTCAGTTGTGCTCGCAGTCTCGCTGTAGTTATTGGTGTAGCTGTTTCTCGGCCACCACTGCCATGTGCCGCCGTGGTTCTCCCAATTACGCGCGATCCTTGTTGCAGTGTTTGCAATTCCGCCGGTAGGCAGATTTTCACACTTACATCTGTCAACACTGCCGGTATTACATTCCGACGAAGGATCATTCGGATCCATGTGGTCGGAAATACAGGTCGCGCCGCTGTCTTCGGTGTGGAAATCAGCAGAGCACTTGTAACCGCATTCTGCCGCAGTCGTCGGCTGGTAGGTCGCAGTTTTGCTTCTCGGGAACCAGCAGTTGTTATTAGCCCACTGAGTAGCATTGCAGGTTTCGCTGCCCAAACCGGTGTCACTCCAAGTCTGGTTGATTTTGCCTACATCGGCGCCGGTTTTTCCGTCGTTCCAATCAGTGTTCGCCGGTTTGGCGTTGCAGTTGACTGCCGTCGTCCGCGTGTTGGCAACGCAACTTGAACCGTTCCAAGTGTAATTCTTGTTGCAGCGGAAATGACATTCACCGGCGATATTGCTTGTACTATAAGTTCCGGCAGTCGTATTCTGCCATCCGCCGGCCTGAGTCCAGTGCTGCGTTATCGTATGTTCCGCCGGAGTTCCGTGTTTGTCAGATTCTCCCCACCATGTCGCGTGAGCAGGCAGACCGGTGCAGTTTACGATCCTCTCATTTTTGCAGTGGTTGCCTTCCACAGTTGTGGTCGTGCCGCTGTTTGTCGTATAAGTGTAGTCATTCTGCTGATAGGTGTAACCTTCTTTGCATCTGAAACGGCATTCCGTCATGGTCGGAGTTTCACTGTATGAAACCGTATCTAACGGAGTCCATGTCGAACCGTTATAGCTCTGCTCGATTTCAGCGACAACGTTCCATTCCCAGTTACTGTCAGTCGGAGTTCCGACAAACGGGCATGCAACGACTCTGTTTTTAACACATTTTTTATCTGTCGAATTCCACAAATAGCCGCTCTGGCATTTGAATCTGCACTCAATTGTGCTTGAGGTAGTGTTGTATTCACCGGCTGTCGTTTTGCCGGTTGATGTTGTCCAAGTTGATGTTGACGAGTTCCAAGTGAGATTAACTTCTGAAGCCGTATTCCATTGAGCATTTGCAGGAAGACCGGTACACGGCATTTTTGTTGATTTGATATCTACCAGATTTGACTCGTCGAATGTGCAGGTGTCTGTTTTGCATGGAGTGTATTTTACTATTTCAATCGTTATGTTTCCGTTGCCGGAGTTTGTGCCGGTATCATCATTAGTACCACTGATAAACCTGTAATCTGAACCGGTCGTGGTCGGATAATAATAGTTCGAACCGCCGCCGTTACCGCCGTTACCGCCGTCACCGCCGCAACCTCTATCACCATAACCGCGTGTACCACCAGTTGAACCTGAACCGTCACTTCCGCTGTCGCCGCTTCCCATAGAACCTTTTCCTTCGCCGCCGCCGCCGCCGCCGCCGCCGTAGGCTGAAACCAAGGTCTGTGTACTTATTTTGACATAAGACGAACCGCCGCCGCCGCCGCCGCCGCCGCCGGAATACTCACTACTAAGACAGAAACCATCAGCATTGGTTGTACCTGCGTCTCCACCGTTACCGTCTGCTGGTCCACCTGAGCCGCCTGAACCGCCCTGATCGTCAACACCGACTACGCCGGGGCCGCCTTTTGCTCCGACATACAGCGTAAGCGACTGACCTTTCTTCAGGTAATACTGTGCAACGACTTTGCCGCCATTAGCTCCGGAACCTCCGTTAGAAGTATTTCCTTCACCGCCACCGCCGTTGCCGCCCTGTCCTCCGCCGACAGTGATTTTGTAAACACCTGTTATCGGTATTGTCAAAGGAGTTTGAGCTCCAGTGGTAGTGTATTCCTTCTTAAACAAATATTTATTGAAAGTTCCACCTGAGAACTCGATTCCGGCTGACGTATTTTCACATGTTTCGTTGCCGCTCTGGTAAACTCCGTCACCGCAGTATCCGCACGGACTGTTAGTGGCAGAGATCTGGCAGTTGTTAGTGCAACTGATCGTACCAGTCTCGTAGTATGTTGATGCGGTATTCTTGCTCTGCGATTTCAGCCAGATATCGCAAAGATGTTTTCTGCTGCTATCCGAACTGTCACACAGCTCAGATGTTGCGAAAGACGAAGTCTCCGCACCAGGATAGTTTGCAGGGATGGCCGGCTTGCAGGTGGTGTCGTAGCACTGATCTTCAGGTTTGTGCTGAACAACATTGTCACCGCAGAAGTATTCGCCGTTAGGCTTGCCTGAAGTCGTTCCGATTCTGCCTTTGTAGCCGGTCTCAAGCATAAATGCGCACCATATATCATAATCTATCGGATGCTCATTCTTACATCTGTTGTATTCACCGCAATACTTGTCACAGTGAGATTTTCCGCTGATCTTGCCGTATTTTCCGTTATACTCTTCATCATCACAGATTTCGGTACCGCCTATCGTGAACACACATTTTCCGCTATCGATAGGATCCAGATTCTCGCAGTGTTCAGTCTGTATCATGCCGTCACCGCAAGTGGGACCTTCATCCGGACCGGGGATTTTGCACATCTTGGTCAGATCGGTCTCTCCCGGATTGAAGATATAGCCTTCATCACACTGGAAATAGCAGCGTGTCGGAGTATCCGTTACCATAACAGGATCTCCAGCCTGCGGCCAGCCTGACGGATAACCGTTTTCAGGAGAAAGATCCTTAAGATCTATCGCTCTCCAGCCGTATTTCCAGTCAGGATCTGAATCCTTATGAGCATATTCTACCCAGAGAGGAGTAAGATCGCCGTCACCGGGAGCATAGGTCGTGTTGTCAGACTGCAGTTTCTGCGTGACTTCCATGTCTCCTTCGCCGTTGTAGACAGAGATTCGTCTCGACCAGCTTACCACACCGCCGCTTGTGGTATGTTTCTTTACTACTTTTACCCATTTTGCATTAGCCGGAAGTTTGGTGCTGTCGCATTTAACAGTTTTCTGTTCGACATTACACTTCTGAGCAGAATCGCTCCACTGAGTTCCCTCTTTGCACTTGTAGAAGCATCCGTCAAGAGTCGCCGGATCAGCTTCAGTGTGGGTAGCATTGATATCCTTATTCCATACAGGTTCACCGGTGCCGTCGATGCTGCTCTGTCTCTCAAGCGGCTGAGCCTGATAGCCTGTTTCACCGACTTTGCACGGTTTTCCGTTGCTTGTACCGCCGTTCCAGATACCGTTTTCATCGGAGCATGCGTTGCACGGCGTGTTGTCAGTTCTGCCTACACATCTTTCGGCGTCTTCATCCCAGCCGAGAGTATCGACACACTCGAAGTAACATGCTGTTGACGGAAGATCTGCAGCAGCAGTATCACCGCCGTAGTTGAGTTCCGGTTTCTCTGTCGACCAGTCGTCATCTGCCGGATTCTCTGCTTCGACCCAAGTTCTGTGGTATGTTCCATTCGACGACAGATCAGTGCTGTGTTTATATCTGATATAAGTGGTCGGATCTTTTTTGTAAACGCTCGAATTCCAAGTACCGACGATCGAATCGAGTCCGTTGCAGTCCGAAGTCAGTTTACAGCCGCTGTCTTTACTGCTATCCCATTTCTGCTTTTCCCATTTGCACTTTCTTGCATCAATATCAGCATCGGTGTTGTAGCAGCGTACTTTTCCGGAAACGTTATCCATAATAGAGCTGAACTGTGAGAGCTGGCTGCAGTTTTTGTTCGGATCGCCGTCGCACTCTTCAGCCGCCGTGTGGTCAGGACGTATTCCTGTCGCATTAGGCTGAAGATTACCGTCACCGCATTGCGTCCACGCGGTGCAGGTCGAGTTGCAGTCGTCGCCGTCAAGTTTATTGCCGTCGTCGCATATCTCGTCAACGCATGCTTTATTGTTTTCAAGACCGTAATCAGCGCATGAGCCTTCAACTTCGTCATCTTTGCAAAGCCATGTGTCACCTGACGTCAGAATCTTGCTCGTTCCGTCTGCAAGAATGACTTCAAGACCTTCGCACGGAGTCGTGACGCCGTCGCCGCAGCTCTTTTTCTTACTGAAAGTCATTTCGCCGATCAAAACGTAAGACTGTATATCGAAATCGAACGCATAAGCCTTTACAGTGTAGACGCTGATGCCTTCTTTAAAGTTGATTCCGGTGAAATCAGATTTCCATCCGTGGGTTTTGCCGCCGCCGCACTCAATAACGATGTTGTTCGCGACGTTTTCAGACACTGTCACATACTTCGTGCCGGCATCTTTGACTCCGTTGTCATTGTAAGAGAACGTGAGTTTAACGAAATCAGATTTTGATGCGCCTGAAAGCGGATGGTCAGGATCGCATGCCCAGCCGGTGATGCCGATCGAGTTAGCTTTCGCGATGAGACCGATCGAATCCATTTTGCAGCCCGTTTTGCAGGTCCTACCTTCAGCCGTGGTGCACGTAGCACTTGAATCGCCGCAGTCGCATGCTTCGAAACGCGGGTTTCTTTCTCCGTCACCGCAGGATCCGACTCTCTTACAGTTATTGCAGAAGCCTGTGAGTTCTGTTGCCTCGGAAAGAGAGAGAGTTCTCGGATCGGTGTTGTCGCAGTCTTCAGGACCGTCGTTTCCTCCGTCATAGATATAAACCGTAGCTTCGAAATTACGTCCAGGACCGTGTATCTCGCCGTCACCGCAGTAGCCGTACGATGTCTTGCAGTCATTGACACAGTAACCCTCATAGACGCATGCTTTCAGACAGTCTGTAATACCGTAGTTGGGGTCTATCTTAGCACCTTCGCATTTGGTCTTGCAGGTATTGAATCCTTCGGTATCTTCAACTGCTTCGCAGACTTCAGCAGTTACGTTGCCGCCGCTTGTCGCCTGAACGATACCGTCGCCGCATTTTGCACCTGTATTCCATTTGCAGTTTGCATTACACAGATAAAGATCAGCACTGCCGCCGCACATCCTGCCGGAAGTCGTATTTATTCCCATATCGCACTCTTCACCGGCGTATTTATCGACTTTTCCGTCACCCTTCTTCGAGTAGTCTGAGTCATTGCCGCCCGTCGAGTGCCATTTTTGTGTGCATCCGTCGCTCCAGCAGTCGGAAGTTGTGCTGCCACCGCACATCGGAGCATCCGGTTTCCTATTTCCAGGATCGCCTACCCAGTCACCTGTGCAGTATCTGCCGAGTGTAGCCAGTGTGTAGCTCGGATCAGAGGGAAGTGCGACCGAAGACTGCCATGTTCCGCTAAGGTGCTGATACTGACCAGCATGATCGAAAGTAGCTTCGTCATAGAATTTATCGCATTTTTCACCCTGTTCGATATCGACTTTTCCGTCACCGCAGCGGCCTACTACATCTTTGCATGTAGGATTGCAGTAGGTATTTTTCTCTATATCGGCAAGACACTTGTCATATTTATTGACTTTTGCAATGCACTCTTTGTTCTCATTGGTTCCTGTTGTATATTTATTGTTGCATGCTTCTATAGTTTTCGGATCCGAACTCGTGATCCCGACATAAGTCTCGCAGGCGCCTGCGGTCTTCGGTGCAGAGCTGTCGCAGCCGTCGAACTGCGTAGCCGAGAATGCTTTTACCGTTTCCGCCGGGCTCTTGTAGAGCGGACTTTCAGCAGTTCCGTCGTTAAACATACAGTTGTTGTCGGCATCAAGACCTTCGAGTTTTCTGTCGTAGCAGCAGTGCAGATAGCCTGACTTGAACATGTTGACAAGTTTTTCGTCGTTGTATTCGACCGGATCATTTGTTCCATCTATCGGCGTCGACATATTGACGAATTCGGAGCAGCTGTTCGGTCTGCCTGACTCGTTGACACAGTTGATGACGCCTTTGTCCCTCCATGCTTTGACAGCAGGTTCGTTCGCTATCCGACGAAGCTCTTCGCAGAGATACGAACGTGTGTCGGAGAAATATCCGTCGCCGCAACCCGCCAGTTTGCAGCCGATACAGGTGTCGTTGTCCTCCTGGTTGCCGTCGTCGCACTTCTCGTCGGGATCAAGCATACCGTCGCCGCATCTCGAGATCTTGCAGTTCGAACGGCAGACGAAGGATCTGCTGACCTTCTTGTTCGTGTTGTAGTATTGCGTGTTGTTACCGTCAGTGGAGTGGCAGAGCGGCGTACCGCTGTCTATATCCATCTGCCACGATGTCGATGCGGATGTTCTCGTCGTGCTTCCCTCGACACCGCAGTCACACTCCTCGCCTTCATCGAGAATACCGTCACCGCATCTTGCCCACAAACAGTCGGTACGGCATACACCGTAGTTGTTGAGATTATCGAACACTGCGAATGTTCCGTCACCGCTTGCAAGCTGAGCATCGTTGTTCGGTAAGCAGCTCTCGGGATCTTCAAGACAAAGGTTTCCGTCGCACATCTCTGATTTTGTAAGACCTATAGGAACGGCACATCTCTTGTCATCAGGATCAGCGCATGTGATCATATTGACGATGTTGTCGCCGCAGTGAGGTCCGAGTTCAAGACAGCCCGGTTCACAGCCGTTGTAGACGTTGGGCGCATTCTGTTCACCCTTGTCGCAGACTTCGGCCGCACCGGTGATGTTCGGTTCGCACTCGTAACCGCGGGCAACCGCATCGCTGCAGTCGCTTCCTGATGTCTGTACTTTTCCGTCACCGCAGAAGTTGATCCATCTGCAGCTCGAGTTGCAGTCTGTCATGTATTTCGTTGAAGTCGTCGCGAAGTTCGCTTTACCCGGGTCGCACATTTCGACCGAAGAATCGGCTCCGGACTGCGGGAAACCGTATTTGGTTCCCGATTTCAGCGTTTCGACAGCGTAGAATTTAAGACCCTTTACAAGGAACTGGGTTCCAGCGTTGCCTTTGAAGCGGAAAAGTATCTTTACATATTTCGTTCCGCTTACGAACAGCGTCGAGCTGCCGTCAGCCGAGAAGTCTCTGACCTGTGCGCTTCTGACGTGAGCCCATACGTTGTAGCCGTTCTGATCGAGCGTGTTTTCTCTGTAGAACGCCCTGTGGTCGATGTCATTCGGATTCGGAACCTTCTCGTTATCGTCAGCGTCATACATATTGACTGCCGATTCGAGAACGACTGCATTTGCCGCAGGATCGGGGTTCTTAACCTTGAAATCGTATTCGAGATAGTATCTGTACTGTCCGTTGATCTCGGCATCGTCAGCCGGAAGTTTCATCTGAAGTTCAGCAGTCGCGATGTCTCCCGAGTTCTTGGTGAATTTTACGGAGAGTTCCTGCTGCTCCTGAGCGACAGTCACGCCGCTTGCAGTCCACGTTCCGGATTCTTCAGCCTTGTTCCTCCAATCCTGTCTCGTTTCGGCATTGTCACCGACACCTTCACCGTTATCGACATTTCCGTCACCGCAGAATCTGCCGAATTCGCAGCAGCGGTATGTGTGAGTCGAAGTGGTCCAGTCTGCGTATTCGCCTCCGCATACAGACGTATCCTCGACGACACAAGAAGAGCCTTCCGTCGCGCCGTAGCCGAGCTCGATTGAAAGGTTGTCCGAACCGTTGTCGCACGCTTCCTTGATATTGTTTGTCTTGTCGATATCTTCGACCTTGTTGTTTCCGCAGCTCGTCGTACCCTGACAGTCAGTAGCGCAGTGGCCGTATCTGCCGTTGCTTGCTCCGTCGTCGCACGCTTCGTTTGCACCGTAGACATAGAGGTTAACTTTGCCAGATGCGTCTACAAAACCTATCGTAGCGTAAGTCTGACCTTCGGAATAAACTTCGAGAACGTTGTCGCCGCAGGAGTATTCATGGCAGTCAAGACCGCAGTTTCTGTAGGATTTTCCGTTATAGTTGTCTTCCACCGTCAGCGCTTCGTTGAACGATCCGTCGGCAGTGACCGGAAGTCCCTGGTCGCAGTCTTCGCCTTTCAGAGTATCGGCACGGTTGTCGCCGCAGTATGAAACCGATGCGACCAGACAGTCGGAGCTGCAGCCCGGATTTGCCTTGAGGTATGCCGCATATCTTTCAACACAGCTCTTATAGTTGCTCTGAGCAGCGTTTACAGGATATGGAATTCCGTTGAGCGTTATTGAACAGTCTTCGTTACCGTCATTGATGAAATCGGAGTATTTTATCGCGGCACCGTTGCGTCCGTCACCGAGGTCGCACGCCTCGTGTTCCTCCTGCCATATACCGTCACCGCATCTGACGAGGTCGGTACATGTTTCGTTGCACTTTCCGTAAGTTCCGTTTTCAGCACCGTCATCGCACTTTTCGTCGTTCTGGATCAGACCGTCGCCGCAGACCGGAAGTTTGCATGACGGGGTGCAGAGATTAGGATCGCTGGGGTTATCGCACTCTTCAGCCGCACCGGGCATCGTTACGCAGCCTTCTTCAAGTTCGGGGCAGTCTGCATTCTGGACAATTCCGTCGCCGCAGAAGCTCTTGTTACCAGAGATCTTACCGCAGCTTGAGCAGATTTCGCACTCCTGATTGTAGGAAGGACACGATGTCGTCGTGACTTTATGAGCGCCGTCACATTTTACAAGGCCGTTTTCATAGAGATACATCGTATCGTTGTGTCCGTCGCCGCAGTCGCAGTTCTCACTGCCTTCCGGGTTGTCAAAATCGTAGTATTCACATGCAAGTCCGGCACCAGTGTGACCTTCGGAGATCGTGCCGTTCACGCAGTAGGAACTCTGGATCTTTCCGTCACCGCAGCGCGGGTTTTCGTGTTGTTCCTCTATACAGGTATCTTCCGGACAAACCTTACATATACCGTCACCGTAGTTGCACGCTCTGTTGAAATCATCTTTTTCGCATGTTTCGAGGAATTCACCGTCGAAAGTTTCGTAACCGTCGCCGCAGACATTCTCGAAAACAAAAGGCTGACGGACAGGCGAGATCTCGAAGGCGATCGCAGTCGCCATTTCAGGATCGGCCGCATAAGCCGTTACGAAGAACGGAGGAACGACACAACCCGAAGTGTTGTTTGCCGCGATCTGTGCGTCAGTACACTTCGTAAGAGTGCCGATGCTGTTGATCGTTTCGGCGAGAACTCCGCTTGCACTGCCCCACTTGATCTCGAATGCGTGTGCAGCGACAGTTTCGGGTTGCTGACCTGTTGCAGCGCAGTTATTGTAGATCGCAAGAGGCTTTCCGGTAGTTGTGCTGCCCCATTCACTGCCCGGCAGCTTGTCGGTCGGTCCGTAAACAAGGACTTTACGGCTCGTTCCGGGAAGACAAGAGAACGGCAGAGAAAGAGAACTACACTCAGTGGTCGCTGTCAGCATCGGAACTACGTTTTTACCTTCTTTATTGATTCCCGAACTGTCGACTATGTCGAAATAAACGGTCAGAGACTTTTCTTCGACCGATTTGTTGCATACCCAGCCTGAGAAAGTCTGCTCTTTTGCAGGAAGACCTGCATCGAAAAGACCTGCATAGTAAGAACCTTTTACGCAGAGGACTTTGTGAGGTCTCGAGTTGAACGTTACGCCGGCGCAGGAATTATCATTGGGATCATCTTCATCTTCTACACATCCTTTCGGCGCACGGTATGAACGTCCGTCTTCCATGTTGACAGACCAGACGAACTCGCCGTCTTCGTCACTGCCGTTGACAACTGTCGTGCTTGACCAGTACCAGTTGTTTCTGACGCACTTTTTGTCCATGCAGATCCAGTGACCGTCACCGTTGCTGGAGCCGATACCGCACTGTTTGTCACCGAACGGATCACCTTCTGTCGGAGCGCAGCTCTTTAACGCAGATCCGTTCATAAGCTCGTCTCTGACGTATGTATTGCCGATGAACGGCATAGCTGTCGCAGGATCGTGAAGATCGAAATCGACTATCGAGTAAAGCTGGTTGATGTTCGGAAGGACCCATGAACCGAGCGGTTTACCGCAGGTTCCAGTCGGAAGTTCGACTTCACATACTCGTCTACGGGCTCCGCCCTCGACATCCACCGTTACAGCTTCGTAATCACCTAAATCGTATTCATTGCCGTCAAGTATAACCGGATCACCGTGAGGACAAACCCTGAGGTTCTCGTCCGTTCTGAAGTCTTGACCGCAATAATTTGTATAGCACCATGTTTCGCTCGAATTCGGTTTTGACGTGTCGCAGTCAGGGTGTGTCTTGTCGCACTGCAGAGTACCGCTTCCTACACCGCTGCCGCAGGAGACATAACCATTTAATTTTCTGCATCTGTTCTGGTTATTCGGATCCTGGATCCAGCCCGAAGCACAAGTTACAGAGGTAGCCGAGCCGACATAATAACAGTAACCGTTGTAAACAATCTGAGATGATGAGGGGCATGATTTAGCACAAATCCACCCGTTCAAACCGCTGTCATCCTCTGCCAGTTCATAGCCGCTGCCGCATTTATAGCAGTGGGGTTTGCCGTCGGTTCCGTCGACAATTGTGTAGCCTGAAGGGCACGCTCTGTAGCATTTACCAATCTCTGTTGACCCTTCCATCCTGTGGTATACGTATCCGTCTGGACAAGTAGGAACCTCACAAATCGTTGTAGTAGCAACCCTTCTGCAACACTCATCAGATGATGAATTATATGTATAGAAACGTTGGCACGATGCTGTCTGCGGATTGTCGTTGGTATGTTCGAAATCCTGGTCACAGTTCGTATATTGTCCGCCGTTGTCGTCAGTACATACTATCGATGTAGTTGAAACAGCAGACCCCTGTTTATAACAGCCTGACAAACCGGGAAGTCCGGCGTAACCTGAAGTACAACCTGCGCTTATACCCACCTGGAAATTACTCGTCACAGCTCCCGTACCGCATACACCGTCTTTAGTAATACACTTTGCAGTAGAAGTATTACATACATCAAAATTATCGATCTCAGTGTAGTAACCCAAACATTTTCCGGTTTTACTGTATTTTTTACATATCTTATCTGCCAATTTAGCTTTCCTTGTCGGATCGCATGTACCGTTGTAGTAACACTTCCCTTTATCGTAACCGCTTGTAAGTTCCGTGTATTGCGCATTAGGAATTACGCCGCCACAACCTGGTCTCGAGCAGTTCTGACCCTGCAGTCCTTTAGCACACCAGACATTCGTGTCGGGGTCGCCTGCCAAAGCAGATGGAACCGTTGTGCCTTCCGGACATTTTGCCGAAGGACACTCGACGATACCTGAAGAGGAGCCGCCGAAAGCGGAGTCATTGCAGACTTCCATAGCTTCCTGCCACGTTTTCGCCCATCTGCCTGAATCGAGGAAGGTAAGACCGTTCGGAGAGTTGTCGATAACTTTTCCGTAACCGTTGACCAACGAAAGTTCGAATCTTGCCGCCGCATCGGAAGAGAGCGGATCGGAGTAGAAAGAATAGTTGAGGCTCGTTGATTCGGTGGTAGAGGTATTGCATTCAGCCTTCGTGACAAGAACGATTATCTCGTCTGCGTAGTGGTTCGGATCTTCGTCGTCAGCATCTTCAGGAACTTCAGAATCGGCGAAATATGCGAGTTTGCCTGTTCCCTGAGACAGAGTTTTGCCGGCACAGCCTTCGCTCGATTTCTTGATCGTTATGAGCGCTGAAGTGTCACGCGTGGTGAAGATATATTTCGAACCTCTTCTGAGCGAGAACTTCGCGTAACTGCCGTAGTTCAGATCGATCGAACCTGAGAATTCCTCTCCTTCAGCGCGCTGATCCCAGCTGCCGCCGCATGTTTTCTCAACATAGTTTCCTGAAGAAGTGATTTCCATTCCGCATGTGTCGGCTATCGAATCGACAAGTGAAGCCGAACTGCCGCATACACAGTCGTATCTCTGCCACTCGAGAGGCATCGGATAGATCACCGTCTCGTGAGAATCGTTCTCTCTCGTTTCGTAGCAGTGAGCCCAGTGGCTGCCGATTTCACGCTGCGAGCACTGATAGCAGTTGTATTCGTTGAAAAGAAGGGTGACCTCGCCTGTGAAGTTTGCGTGCCATTCAAGGACCGTCTGCTTCGTTCCGGCAGGACAGTAGTTGGTGGAATCGCTGGTATGTTTGTACGAAACATTTGAATCGTCGCCGTATGCAAGGAAGTCGCCGCAGTCGCCCGTTTTACCCTTTCCTTTGAAGAGAGTGAGCTGCGTATCGTATTCGTCGATCTGAGAGATACATGTCGACCATCTGTAGATCTGACCTTCAACGACCTTGAAAATGATGTAGCTTCCGGGCTTGATCCAGTCGTCGTAATGGCTGAAATTCGAAGCTGACTGAGGAGCTCCGGACTGAATTATATTCCAGAAAGGAGCGTTTCCGCTGCCGTCCGTCGGGATCTGTTTCGGATTCCATGTGTAGGTTGCCTCGTCTTCCTTCATAACGGGATTTCCGAACTCGTCATAAACAAGATTGTCTGAGTCATCCTTTTCCTGGACAACGTCGACACTTGCGTTGTATCCGTATTTGTTGGCTTCGTCACACTCGGTGCAGTGCTCAGCGACCGAACGCTGCCATTTTACCGTCGTGAGCTTGGTTCCGCTTGTCGGCTGGCAGGAAACGTAGGTGTTGTCGTAAGTTCCGTCACCGTTGTCGATCTTTCTGTATTCATAGTTCGTTACGAGAAGAGTGACAAGACCGTCGACTTCGGCTTTCCACTCGATTTCGGCCTGGTTGTAGTAGCTGCCGTCACGGCTGTATGCAAGAACGTTGGAACTGTTCGTACCGCCGGCACCGCAGACACCGCCGCCGAAAAGGGTAAGTTCTGTGTGGAAAGGAAGAATACAGTTGCCGCCCTGGCAGGCAAGCCTGAATCCGCACTGAGAATCGTCGCTGCATGCTGCGGAATAACTGCCCTGGAAAAGGTCCTCACTGCCTTCGGTCGACCATTTGTAGATCGTTCCTTTTTCAACCATGAACTGGATGTACTGACCGCCGCCGACTCTGTATTCATCGGAAGAGACCTTCGTCCATGACGGAGAGAAAGCGGGAGATGAGTTCGACGCACTGCCGTTTGGATTCGTGTAGGGCGAAACGCAGTATGTCGTCGTTCCGGTGTTTTCGCACCCGACTGCAGCATAGAGATTGCCGCCGAGAAGGGGAAGCAGCGCGAAAATCAGCGCCGCAGCGGCTTTTTTCATATTCATTGATCTTTTATATCCCATATTTCCCTCCATTATTCAGCGTCTGCCACACAGCGGACAGAATAAATGTTGTAACGCGAAGTATATTCGACGAATCCGTCATAGAAATTGATGATCCATGCTGAAGCGGGTTTGGATTTATCGGCGGATTCCGAATTGAACTGAACGTTTTTGGAAGCCCAGAACCAGTTGGAAAGAGAATCTCTGTAGGATGAATCTTCGCCGTCGTAAAATACGGAATCGATAGCGGGACCTACTTTGCCGTAGTTTACGATCGACCTGAGCTCGGCAGTCGTGGGAAGACGCCACGTTCTCGAGCCTACCATCAGAGAATCGCAGTAAAGTTTCGCTTCATACCACGAAACGTTCTCTCTTATCTGCTTCATCCAGAGAAGTCCGGTGACTTCGTCGCGGATGACGCCGCTCAGACTCGGATGGGGAACGACCGAACGGGTTCCGTTTTTCATTATACCGTCCTGATTGCGGTATTTCCACGGAAGATCTGCGCAATCGACACCGATCGCGTTGTTGAAGCACTGATCCTGACCGGTAGATATCTGCGACCATGTATAAGTATTGGGTTTCGGGAGCTGGTCTTTTTTCTTCAGAGGTCTCAGCTCGATGTCGCTCCTCTGGATCGACATGCGCTGCTGAACATTTCCTTTGGGCTGCATCTGAACGCCGCCGGAAGTCTCCTCTCCGCATGACGCGAAGCCGAAAAGTGCCGCAAGCACTAAAAGAAAAAGAAACATTTTTGCCTTCATATTATCCTCCCGCCAATTAGTTTTTATCTTTGCATACCGAGTTACGGTTTGAGCTCGAGATCGTGCAGAGAACATCGTAAGTTCCGGAAGTGCAGTCGGAACCTTTGTGTTTGTAGCACACATAAGCCTTGGCCTCATACCTGCTGTCGTTGTTTGAAGTCGTAACTTCTATCACATAATTCTTGCTCGTGCCCGATCCGCCGATCTCGACACCGTAGTATTTGGACAGAACGTTCGTGCTTCCATCCTCTTTGACATATTTGCGATAGTTGTTGAAGTAATCCTCCTCGCTAGTGGAAACAGTCATAAGCTGTTCCTCGGCCTCGACCCTCTTCGCACGGTTGGTGTAACTCGTGTAAAGCGGGATCGCCACTGCGGACAAAACACCTATAATCGCTACAACTATCATCAGTTCTATCAAAGTGAAGCCTTTGCTTTTCATTAAAATCCTCCGCTCAAAACTTAAAATTATATCTTTTTCCGTAAAAAAATCAATAACCCGGCTACCATGAGCACGAAACCCCCGTATACGGCTGTTCTGACGATTTCAGCTCCTTAAAACTTGCCTTTTCCTGCGTTCCCATCAGAGACGAGACGTAAAGCCAGCAGTGGGTCTCGCCCTTTATTCTGCGCAGTCCGTTGATCCAGTAGGACATACCGACACCGTTCTTCATTACGACCCCCGTCTTCAGACGCATATCGTCCGTATTTGACGGAAATCCGTATGGAAGAAGTTCGGCCGGAGTCGTGGCGTATTTTCCTTTTGAAACGTAATATTTTTCCTGCGCCGTAGCAGCAACAAGCATGTTTGCCTGAAGCTCGTCGATCTTCGCGTCATCCGAAAATGAAGTGAATATCGGAACGGCTACCGCAGCAAGAATACCCACGATCGCAACGACGATCGCAAGTTCGATCAGCGTAAAACCTCTTGCTTTCATACTATTTCTCCTGACCGACAGGCATACCGCCTCTGTTGTCGAACTGTTTTTTGTCCTGTTTTCTGCCCTTTTCCTTCGGTTTTCTGTTGTTCAGGTTGACATCCTTCAGCGAATTCGTCCGAGATTCGTGTCCGATATAGATCGCTTTCGTCATCGAAACTGCGAGACCTGCCCTGACGATGTCGGGGATCCTGTATTCCTGAGCCCATTCGCTGCCGTTAAGCTCGTCGATGTTGTCAAAAAATCTTGCGCTTTTGTATATAAGTTTGTCGTTGTCGGGATTTACCTGAAAAACGCCGGCAAGCCATGTGTTTTTCATAAGATCCTGAACCATCGGGATCGTGAGGTAGTAATCCATCGACTGCTTCTTCAAAGACTCCATCGTCGCTTCAGGAAGTTTGAAATCCTCCATATTGTTGCGGAAAAGATAGTAAAGCGGGATGTATCTCATGTAGGTCGTAACGTTGTCGTCGAAGATCAGAAGAATGTTGTCAAGATAGAACGTGACGCGCATTTTTCCGTCCTTGACGCTTGCCGCGCGGAGAGCGTTGGCCATTCCGTGAGACCTGAAGTCGTTCTCCCTGTTCAAAGCCGCGAAAAGATTCTTTATCCTGTCGTCAGTGGCTTTGGTTTCGTAGAGCGTGTTTTCAAAAGTTACCGAAAACGGCGTCACTTCCACGATCTGACCGACAAAAATTATAAACGGAAACTCCGAATAGGAATTTCCCGCACCCGCGACTCTTTCTTCCGCGAAAAACGGGAAAGTTAAAGAAACGATAAAAAGCAATGCAAGCAGTTTTCTCATTTTATCCTCCTAGTAGAGTTCATACCATTTGATAATATGCGTCGAGTTCGTCTTTACCGTCAGTTCCGGCTTTCTGTAAACATCCGCACCGGCACCGAAAGTAAGGTCGTAACCGTCTTTCGAAGCAACTATGCCGACACCTGTCGCGATACTGATGTCACTGTGCTCGAAACTGCATTTCGCCGGATCCCACTCGCCTCTCGTGCCGTTAGCGCCCGAAAGACCTGTCGGCATGATGAGTCCCTGAGAACCGTCAAGGAGCATTCTCTCGTAGTTGCTGCTCGTTCCGAAGTTCTTGCACTGCGTCGCCCTCTTCGGAATGTAGGTGTTCCATGCAACAGAGTAGCCGTTCTTTGCGGTTCCGGATTTTCCGCCGTAAATATCGTAGGTTATCATCGGCTCCGTTATGCCCTTCTCACCAGCTTTCGAGTACTCTTCCTTCTGTGCATCGGTCATATCCTCGTATGAAATGTTGGGCGGATATGCAAAGGAGACGTTCCAGCCTCTCTTGTTGGTGATGAACTGGTTGGAATTGCCGCTCGAACCGTCGGTATTCTGCAGGAAGTCGTTAGCTTTATACGAAACCGTGTCGGACTCCGCAAGGCTCTTCTTGTCGTAGAAAACAAGGAACTTGCTCTGCTCGATATATTTCGGGTTTGCAGCGTCGCCCGTTACGAGGGTGATCGGAATAAGATCGGTATCGTTGCCCGGGTTGTATCTTTCAAGCGGCGGGAAGAAGTTCGTCGCGACGTAGCTTCTCGAGAACTCAGACCAGTTCGGCGTGAAGGATTCCCTCTGTGCGAAAACGACTTTCGCTTTCCACTTCGAACTGTCGCTGTCGGTGACATCGACTCTGAAAACGGTTCCCGAAAGGTCAGAGAAGTAGACGTATTCAGTGTTTACGGCCGCCTTGCCGCTCGTGTTGACTACGAACGGAACCGAAGCGAACGACGTTACGAGCCATGACTTGTCGCTGTCGTCGATCCTGTTTGCGCCCGAAGCCTTGCTGAATTTTGCGGTCTCCTCGAATTTAGAGCCGTTGAATTTGAAGATCGAGAACATATTGCCTTTGAGCTCGGAACTGAGACACGAAGGCTTCTGCGCATCGGAAGTGAGTTTCGCCGGATCGTGGCATGTGTCGTAGCCGCCGGGAACTGCCAGATAGTAGTCAAGTTCGTTCGCGTAGCTGCATGTTCCTTCGCACTTTCTGAAGATCACAGCCTTACCGAAACTGTAACCGCCGGCCGTATTGATGTTCTGAACGAATTTCGGCTGGTCGGGATTCGAAATATCGATGACGGTGTAACCTTTTCCGCCTCGTCTGTAACCGAAAATGAGATAAGCCTTCTCGCCGTCGTTGATGATACCGTCGTGGCTCTGGTCGATATGGAAAAGAGTGATCGGACCGTCAACTGTCGCATTGAAGAATATACCGCTCTGTTCCGATCCGAAATTGATGATCGATTTCAGCGCAGGACTCGGGATATATGCGTAGATCTCTTCGCCGGTCGCATCGAAAGCGTGGAGCATTCCGTCGTTGGCTCCGGCGTAGATCCTCGTCGTTGAAGAGTTCTCGTAGTATACCGCAACGGGTTTCGAGTGGATTATCGCACCGAGAAGAAGCGGACGGATCGAGATCTTAGTCTGCTGGTTGAAATCTATGTTGATCGGATCGTCGACTTCGATCGACTCCTCGCCAGTGCCGGCAGAGTATCTGACTTTCTTTCTTGCATCAGTAGTATCCTTGAAAGCGTCGTAACCTGCCATATAGTCAAGGATCTTGTTGATGTTCTTGGATCCTGAAACGTCGCTTTCAGCCTCTTCTGTCGTAAACGTCTGAGTCGGGCTTGCAGCGACAAAAGCGTCGTACAACGCCGAATCGATCGTAACTTTAGAGGTAAGTTTCGACATCGTGCCGTTAGCATCATAGTAAATATTTCTCGGAGAACCCTGGAAATAAGGCCACGAGCCGTTACCCTCGGTCCCGAGTTTCTGAGCCAGCTTGAACGCCGCGCCGCCCATCATAAGGGTCTTGAACTGATCCAGCGAATCAGCCGAAACGCTGCTTGACGCGGAGAAACCGCTTCCGGAATCGTTCTTGCCGAAGCAGTCCTTCTCGGACTCGAACTTCTGCCTTGTCCATGCACCGCAGGCTGCGTCGGAACTGTCGTCGTTGGTGATCGAGCAGCCCTGGCTGTCGTCGTCGAGCATATATTTTTTAAGGTTTCCGAACCAGAATCTGCTTATGAGACCGTCGATCGGAACTGCACCCGCCGAATAAGTTTCCGGACCTCTGAATTTTTCCTCGACGTCGTAAGGCTGAACGAGAGATGAAGTCCAGTGCGGACGGCCCGAAACGACATCCGTAGGCTGCGGCTTCGTCATCAGGTCTCCGAAAAGACTCGTCAGAGTGCTGAAGGTTCCGCCGTTACCTGTTCCTGCACTGCTCGGAGTTTCAGTCGTAAGACCGTAGTAGTAACCGCCGGTCTGCGATGCGACCTGCTGGAGAAGCGAATTGTCAAGGAAATCGGAGTTGTCGTTGAAAACACCGTAATATTCACTGAGAGCCCACTCGCCTATCGCGACCGAATGGACATGGTTTATAACAGGCTTGTTGATGTTCGCAGACGAATAATCGATCGCCGGATCCTTGCAGTTACCTCCGTGACAGCCGCCGGCAACATTTTCGAAACCGACGATGTTCTTGCAGAGTTCGTCGCTTGTCCTGCACTCTTCCTTTCCCCAGAAAGAGTTGTTCTTTACGAAGCTGGCGACTTTCAGAATCGAAGTCTGATACCACTCTTTTTCGTAGTACGGTGTCTCTTCCGTAAGGTTTTCACCGACTTTCTGAACACACGGAGCATTTGCATTCGCGCAGCTTACGGAAGTTCCGGCGACTTTCTCATTGTTGCTGATCGCGTCGTTGTGGTCGAACTGCGGCTGACCGCCCGAAATGACGACCGCTTCGTTCGTGAAGCAGGAAGCATCCTGATTCTCGAAAGGCGATTTGTAAGGCTCGTTGCTTCCGGTGTTGATAAAGTTCGGGTCGTACATTGCATACATTCCGCCGAGATAACGCCATGCGTCGTAGAGCGTCTCGCCTATCGTCGAACCGCCGATAGCCTTCAGTTTCTTGACTTCGGCGCGGAACTCGTCACGGTCTTCGTCAGCCGAGAAATCCTTAGCTCCGTAAATATACTGACCGCCGTCGCTCATCGGGACTTTCATCCAGAACTGCGGATAGTCGCATCCGTTGTCCTGCTGACCGAGGTCTATCGCGCAGCATCCCGTTCCGCAGCTGTTGCAGTCTTCGCCTTCCCAAGCATACATCAGGTCGTAGATGCAGGCCGGCTTTCTTTCCGCAACGGACGAAGTTTTGAAAGCACTTATAAATGTATTATTTACAAGGCTCTTGCCTTTTACATAGAAGCATTCGTTCTCGTACCATCCGTCGTAAGGCGAATAGAGGGCACCGTCCGTTATGTACGGAGTGAGTTTGTAGGAGCCGCCTTCAGCCTCTTTGATGTGGCCTGTAACGAGCTCTGCCATATATCCGGAAGTCGTGGTCGTGCTTCCGTTCGAAGCGGTTCCGAACTGGTATCCGCTGACCCAGCATTCCGTATTTTCGTTGTTGGAAAGTTTGACTTTTTCCGGATTTTCAAGGTGCGTGAACAGGTTTTTCTGTTTCGCGATCTCGACACAGCACTGTTCGATCTCAGACCAGTTACTGCTGTATTTGCATCCGCCGCCTGAACACGGTTTGTCGGGATCCTCCTTTGCCGCACCGCAGTGCTGCGTTATCTTGTCCTCGTTCAAGCCGTTGTATTTGGTTTCGTTCATCATATAGAAGAAGGAAGCGCACTTCCACGGATCTTCATACACGATCGCGTCTCTGCACTGCCAGGAGCAGGCTACTTTCGTCGCGATACCCCACTGGTCAACGGCTATCGTCTCTCTTTCTCCAGTATCCGGATCGCAGTATTCGACTTTGCCGGTACCGTTCTGCGCATTTATCAGCGCTGGAGCTGAACTTGCACTCGGACATGTCCTTCCGTCAACGGTTATCGACTGTCTGTGGTAGAACGCCGTTTTGCACTCGTATTCGTTTACTATCGGGTTCTGTGCCGAAGCCGAAGTCTCCATTCTGTATATTTCATAATAAGGTTTCGTAGGATCGAGAACATCGTAACTTGTTTCCGATCCGCACTTGTAAGAGTCGATCACGTATTCAAGCTCTACGGAAACATCCGAAGCGGCGAATTTGCATCCCGTTCTGGTCGCTTCGAGGTAAGCCTGAAGCGAATATCCTGTATTCTCGCACTCTGAAAGGCTCGATGAAACTACCGTCGCATCCTGGGAGCATGTTTCGGGAGTGCAGGAATATGTTCCGAGAGGTTTGAGGCAGTCATCGCCCGTGCAGCCGTTGCAGGAGTAGTAGATCGAAATCTTCAGACTTTCCATAGGCTGCGGATTTGCTTCAGAATTTATTCCCGTAAGAGTTTTTATTTTGACCTGAACAGGTATATCGCTCTGGTAGCTGAGTCCGTCGCATCCCGAGACGCTGTCAGGAGCACCGATGACCTGAACCAGACTGCTCTCTACAGACACCGTATCTTCTCCCTGCGGAAGACCGCTCTGACACATGTCGCAGTCAGCATCGGAAAGCAGCGCTTCTCCGTTTTCCGCACAGTCGATCGTTCCGCAGCAGTGCGATGCATCCTGATCGTATTCGCTGTAGAAGCCGAGAGAGCACGAATAACTTCCGCCGCCGGGTCTGCAGGTGTCGTAACCGTCGGTACTGCTATTCGGGAAAGCAGCCTCGTTGTCTTTGCAGCACAGGTCGTTGTCCCTGCATTTCGGGTTGGTGCACTGGAAGGTTTTGCAGCATGTCTTCTGAGCGAAAGAAGCAGTCAGCGTAGCAAGACTGGCTGTAGCAGTTTCTATATCCTGACCGTCGAAATAAGAGCAGACGACATCGTCAAATTCTTTTGTCGTCTTGTTCCAGTAGAGGCATCTCTCGCATCCAGCGCCCGATATATGGTGTCCGGCACCGCCTTCCGGGAAAATTGAGAAACCGTTTTCGACAGAGAAGTCTTTGCATGTCTTATTGTCAAACTTTTTGTAACAGTTCGGATCGCTCTGGTCGGTGCAGCCGTCCTCGAGCTTATATTCTGAAGCCCATGACGAAAGGACCGAAGCCTTCAGCGCTTCGAGCTGTTCCAGACGCTCAGCCTCATTGCACGAGTCATCCGCAGGATCGCAGATGCTGGTGTCGAAATCGACATAGCATATCGATGCATCCTGATTGTTTTTAGGATAGAATACGGAACCGAAACATTCGTTCGCGCCTCTCGACCTCGGAGGGAAGGAGAAACTGTGGACGTTCGCAAGGATGATCTTGACGGCATCAAGCGATGTCGCGTATTTCCAGTTGAGCCAGTATCCGCTGAGACCGCCGGTGCAGTTCTTGCCGTCGGCGTCGCATTCATAGTCTTTCGTAAACTGGGAATATGATGTCGAATAGAACTTGTCATATCCTTTATCATCCTTTCCGTCATACATTCTGTCCTTACCGTCAGTTATGCAGTCCCAGTCCCTGCGGTCGCTGTTGTAGTAGTCGGTCTCGTCGACCGTAGCTGAAAGTCCGCCCGAAGGATTGGTCCAGTGGCTGGAAGTGGATCCGCCGAGAACGTCGCCGTCGGTATCCTGGCTCCAGTCGTAGAAGCAGAGATCTGCGTCGTAAGTCTCTTTCGGGTTCCACGGACCGATATATTTTGCGTCAGCCGCAGTGTGGGAGAGATCTCTTCTGTCGGGCTCCGCGAACATATTCTCGATTTTGTTGCAGAAACGGACCAGATCGGACTGTTTCTGTCTCATCTGATAGCATCTCGCCTGAACGTCGGCACATCCGAGGTCGACCGCACAGCTTGCGTTAGCCTCGACGTTACGGCACTGCTTATATGCGTTGTCGCAGAGAATTATCGCCTTTGCGACGTTCGATTTTCCGTCGGCGCAGGTGTCAAGATAGTCACTGTAAGCGAAAGTGTTCATGCTTTCGGAGGTGTCGAGAACGAAAATAGTGTGAGGCAGCTTCTTTGCGTTGGTTATCATCGCCGTGACATCGTCCAGAAGACTCTGGCTTGAAGAACTTGAAGCCGCATGAAGCCCGAAAACAAGGAACAGGACTGCGGAAATCACCGCTGCCGGTTTAAGGAAACGTTTGTTTTGTCTTTCATTTTTTCTCATTTCACACCTCTTTACAGCCTGTTTTCGCCGTCTCTTGAGAAGCAGCTTATCAAACCTATCGTCTTCATTTTACCAAGTGAATAACCGGAATTTTCGTATCCGGCGATATCGGAAGCGGAATCTTTCGTGATGTTCGCGCTGCCGACCTCGATGACCTCGCGGACATCGACCGTGACGTCGTAACATGCGTTTTTGTCACGCGAGAACTCTACCGTGGAGTTGTTCAGACCGTTTATGCCGTACATTCTGGCTCCGGCATCCGTAGTGAGTCTTCTTGCGACCGCACGGTAAGCGAACATCGGCTTTTCACCCGAAGTTACCGAAATATCGCGCGGATAGTATCTGAAAGTTCCGTCGTTCGTAGTCGTGCTGCCGCCCATACCGCCGGAAATAGAGTAAGCATCCTCACATTCGAAAGTCGAATCGACGAGGTTTCTGAGCTCACCGTTCACGATGTTTACGGCCGAGTAGGCATAGGCGAGAAGCCTTCTGTCCTGAAGATCCTTTCCCGTCGTGTGGGCCGTTTCGGAAAGTCTCGCAACTGTCGCTAAAGCGATGACCGAAAGGCTCATCGTCAACAAAACAGTAATGAAAAGAGCGACACCTCTTCTTTTTGCAGAATCTTTTTCAATCATTTGCCACCTCTATCACTTTTTGACCTGGTCTTTCAGCAGCCTGAAATTCGCGAGATATACAACGCGCTGGAAAACCGAAGCCGTATAGTTGGGATTCGTAAGCTCATAACAGTTGTTCGTGTTGTCGTTGAAAACGCAGTATTTGTTCGACATCGCCGGAGCCGCGCTCGCGTCCTTCACCGTGACCCTGTCTTTCCTGGAAAGGACTACGAACCCGAATCTGACAGCTATGATATCGTTTCTCTCATCAGTCGAAAACGTCGAGACCCATGTTCTCGATTCAGCGTCTCCGTCGATCGATTCCTTAAGGAATTGAAGGACAAAGAAAGGAATCTGGAAAGTCTCGTTATCCTTGTCGCTGTCGTATTCGAAATCTATTACCGAATTCCATGCACCTGTCGGATTTCCGGAAGCATCCAGCACTTTATAAGCAAGGGTAAGCGTGTTCGGATAGGTGTAAGTCAGAGAATAGAAGAAATCCTCTCCCGAAACCAGAGTTCCAGCCGGAAAACGCTGGGCGCAGGTCTTGTCTTTATCGGCAGTCATCCAGTTCCATTTGTCGCCGTCATCATCGGGATTGAAGAAAGTCTCCGATGTCACAATGGCGTTGTTTCCGCTGTAACTCGGAGCACCTACCTTTTTGGTAACATAGACGCCCTGCTGATTATGTATATAAAGTTTAGTTATATTTTTGTGGAAAGCGGCACTGTTGAAGAGCTTGAATGTGCATGCCGGAAAAGGTCCTTCACTCGCGCTTTCCTGAAGTTTCGTGATCGGAGAGCCGTAAGGCGAAATATAGGTGAACGAAACATGGGATTTGCCTGTTCCGCCGACCGGAGTTCCGCGCAGGATACCGAAAGCGGGATCAGTGGTCTGAAGATCGCCGACTTCGCCGTTAAGACCGATGAGTCTCATCGAATCGGCGACAGTATCGAGGATCTGTTCCCCGAGAAGATTGACGGAGACCCTGATCGACGCGGTACGCTCGGTCTTCAAGGACGCTTCGTAGAGCTTGTAGAAAGAGGCGATAACCGTAATGGTGATAAAAATGCTCACCATAAGTTCAATAATGGTAAAAGCCTTTGTTTTTTCAATCTTCATTCCGGACTCCGTCAATATTTATGATTAGATCTTACAAGCGGTATGGAAATATAGTTGCACTGAGCTTCGGAATAGTTGGCGAAACAGTTCACGTTGGGATAGCCCTTTTTAGGCCAGTAGACCGAAACATCGACCTGATAAAGTGTTGCAAGGAATGTTCCCTGCTGCACGTAAGACTGCGTTTTGTTGGCATAGCTGTCGGCACGGACCACTCTGTAGAACCTGTATGGTCCGGATGAATCCTGGGCGCCGAGGATATTGAAGGGACTGCTCAGGAAAGTCGAGCCGAAAAGTTTTGAATCCGCCATGATAGTATCGGACTGCGAAGAGGTTCCTACGAGCGCATTCTTCTTCGGTGTCGAAGTCTGGTCACCGACCATATATCCGAAAGAATCATAGGACATAGAGTTGATCTCATCCACAAGATTGAACGCCAGGGCATGGGCGAACTGAGCCGATTCGTTGTCGAAAATGACCTCCATCGAGTGTGCGTGGAAAGCCATGTATCCGAGCATCGACGTCGTGAAAATGAAAATCGAAATCATAACTTCTATAAGAGTGAAAGCCTTGATTTTATTCATCTTTTCCTCCTATATGTTCAGCGGGTTGGCCGCAGAGTTCGTAAAAATCGAATCATTGTAAGAATCGGAGGAGAAAGCCGAGCAGACAAAATACTCACCCGATTTGTCGATATCGATCCTGTACCAGACGGCATTGCCGCTGGAGTTGTCGATCCTGGAACGGAGGACCAGGCTCATTACAAGCTGCCTCAGCGGATTGTCTTCGCCGCCGCACTTCGCCGCAGTGAGACTCGGGAAGGTGTCTTCCTTCGTTTTTACGAGACCGTTGGAATTGAAAACGAGCCTTCTCGTAAAACCTTCGGTTTCGGAGTCGCCGTTCACCCTTTCTATCGAAATCGTGTTCGGAAGCAGATTTTTCTTGAGAAGTTCCGATTGCTGCCAGCTTCCTGCCGTGTTAGCCATATCCTTTTTCTGGTAGATCGAATAGTCGTTCAGTCCGAAAACGATGGCCGTCTGGAGCCTGATACCGAGATAGACGTTCATTTCTCCGCCTTCCGGTTCACCGGTCTCGTCGTTGACTTTCACCGGAATTTTGATAACTCCGTTCGTATCGTCACCTACGACAGTGTATCCGGCGACCGATCTCGCCTTCGAGAAATCGGAAATAATCTCAAGCACCGCCTGAAGTCCCCTGTTCCTCGCATTCCACACCTGAACTTTGGGAACGGCGACAGTCGCGATTATCGTCAGAATCCCCATCGCGATCATCAGCTCGATCAATGAAAAACCTTTTGTCTTTCTCACTTCAGCCTCCGTCAAAAATCAACTCGATTTTTTATTATAAATACAATTAAATTTCGTCCGCCTGTGTAGAAAAGAACGCCGGAGTTTGCCCAAAAACGTCCGTCTGTGTAGAGAAATACCATGTTTGACAAATAAAATCAAGTATTTGTTGATTTTTTATTTTTTTCTTGTTTTCAGGTACTTTTTTTATCGATTTTTTACTTTTTTTCTTGATTTGCGATACTTTTTCTGAATTCGGCCGGAGTCATGCCGGTCTTTTTCTTGAAAATATTGTTGAAGGTGGATTTCGTATTGAAGCCCGCCTCGATCGAAAGTTTCAGTATGCTTTTATCATCGTTTTTCGGATCGCGCATCATGGAAATGACCTCTTCGACTCTGTACGTGTTGACGAAATTGTAGAAGGTCTGACCGCAGTAGCCGTTAAGGACCTGCGAGAGCGTGTTTGCCGAAAGTTTCAGTTTTTTAGCAAGTTCAGGAAGAGTAAGATACGGATTTTTATAGAGTTTTTCTTTTTCCATCAAAGCCTTTGCCTCGGCTGCGTAAGCCGCTGCGATCTCGTCGTCAAGCTGATACCCTTCATATTTCGGCTTTTCTTCCGTTTCATCCGATGCCGGATCGAAGAGTTCACTTTCTTCAGTATTTTCAACAATTTCAGCATTCACATCGTAAAGCTCCGACGGCTCCTCGGCGTCTTCTCTACTCGCCGCAGCGGAGATGGGATCGGGGGTGAGATCCGCCGCAGGCTGAGGACTTGGTAGCGATTCCGTTTCATGGCTCTCCTGAGGCATGGGAGCTGGCTGCGAAGCAGTCTGAGGGATCTTCTTCACCACAAAAAACAGAATTCCGGCAGCCAAAGCTGCGAGGAGCACCCAAACGGTGTAACCATTTGATTTTTCTTCCTTTTTATCGTTAATCACAGGCTTTTCCTCAGGCGCCAGCGAATCAAACCGGACAGCTTTTCTGCCGTCTTTTTTGAGGACGGCGACTCCTTCGAGCGTCGGGAACCAGAGGTCTCCGTTTTTCCTCTTCAGCACGGAAGGCTGGACACCGCCGGTCGATTCAGGGCGGCGGATCCCGTCGGCAGCCCCGAAGACTGCACATTCGACAGAGCCGTTTTCGCTGCGCGACGCCTCAAGAAGAATATTTTCAGGCAGAGAGAAGACACCTTTCGTGCTCGAGAACCAGATTTCACCGTTTTCATCGGAAATCATTCCGAAAATCGTATCGCTGCAGAGACCTTTGCGCGAATCGATCCGCGATATCTTCATGTTTCTGTCGATAAGCAGAAGCCCGCTGTTCATCGTTCCGACAAGAAGAGTTCCGTCGTTCCCGACAAAAAGCGAAACAGGAACATCGGCTGCAAGTTCGTGATTTATTTCGTGAAATTCATCATTTTCGTCAAGCCGCCAGAGACCTTTCGAAGCTGCGAACCAGAGGTTTCCAGCATTATCTTCGGCAATAGAAGAGACAAAATCGGAATCGTCTCCGAATTTCCTGATAAGATGCCATCCTTTTTTAGTGTAAAGATAGACCGATCCGCCGCTTCCTCCTGCCCACAGACGCGATTTTCTGTCACGGAAAAGTGCACTTACGGCATTGACCGTTGTACCTTTAGCCACCGTCATTTTATTAAAAACATTGAGCTTTTCCGGCAGAAAGCTGACTACGCCGTCCGTTGTTCCGACAAGTATTTTCCCCTCTTCATTCTCGAAAAGTCCTCCGACGAAACGCCCGATATCCCCTTTTCTGTCCTTAACGTATCTGAAATTTCCGTTTTCATAGACGAAGAGTCCGCCGCCGCGCGTTCCTGCCCAGACTCTCCCTGAACCGTCTTCGAGAAGGGCGTAGACCTTTTCGTTCAGAAGCCCCGATTCGCGCCCCAAAGTTATGAATTTTCCCGGATAGAACAACACAAGACCGCGGCTGCCCGAAAGCCAGACGAAGCTGCCGTCAAGCATGACTTTCGAGACTGCTCCGGCGGCCGAACACTGCTCTCCGCACGGCCTGACGCCGCCCTGTTCGACAAAAAACAGCACTCCGCCCGAGGTGAAAACAAGAGTTCCTTCCTGAAAATCTATCGAAGAAACGGCCTCTCGCATGCCTGACTCGGCGATCTTTACACATTTTTCTCCTTTGATTTCAAGAAGTTCGCCTTTTGCAGTTCCGGCGAAGATCCTCCCTTCAGCAACTTTTCCGGCTGTGACGGAAGCAGAATTTCCGGAGCAGAGATCCGCAGAAAAACCGTTTTCGCCGAAACTCCTCACCTCGCCTTTTTCAAAACCGGCGTAAAGCGTCGAACCGTCTGAAAAAAGTGACGAGACCGAACTTTCAGGAAATCCGCCCTTTCTACTCAACTTATTGATTTCACTATCTTTTATTTCAAAAATTTCTTTTCCGTCTGTTGCAAAAACGGTGCAGGTTCCAGTAACTTCGATATCGAAAACGCCGCGCCATGCGAAAAGTTTTTCCAAATTTCCGCCGTGATCCGAAATTTCTGAAATCCCGGCAGCCGAAGCGACGAACACTTTACCTTCACAACCGGCCAGATCATTGATTTTATTGCTTAAAATCGCAGAATTCGTATTTGTAGAGAAAAATTTGGACGATTCGGAATCGATTCTTGACAGACCTTCGACTGTTCCGACCCAGAGCAGACCTGATTCATCGCGGTAAAAAGCGGTAACGTTGTTGTGCGGCAGAGCCGATGACGACCACGAACGCGATGCGAAATGCGAAAAATCGGAAAATGAAACCGGTTCGCTGAAAATCCCGAAGGGAATAAAAAATAAAATCGATATAAACAACAAACGCCCAAACATGGCGCCATTTTAAAAACTGGATTTTTTTTGGCAAGTTTTGTCTAGCGCCACCGCAAATCTTACCGGAATCCCGGGATCTCGGGACCTCGGTAAATTTGCGGCGGCAAAAAACTGGACTTTCCGCCTTTTTTTATTAAAATATAGAGGTTTTTTTAAAAATTAAGTTGTTTTTATAGGAGTTCCAAATGAAAGTTTTCAAGATTTTGATTTGTCTCATGTTCGTTTTTGTCATTTCCGCGTGTCATGACAAAAAGACTATTTACGAGTATCCCGATGACGATATTACAACTGCTGAAAAAGGTGACATCGGTGATCCGTGCAAAAAAAACGGCGACTGTAAAGACGGTCTTGTCTGCCAGAATAAAGTGTGCAGCGAACCTGCTGAAAAAGATGACGAAGACAAGGATTCCGATGACAGTGACGATACGGATTCAGACACCGATACGAACGACAATGACGATTCGGATCCCGACACTGATACGGACGACAATGACGATTCGGATTCAGACACCGATACAAACGATGAAGACGAACCCGACGATAATGACACTCAACCAGATGAAGACGAAGACAGCGATACGACGCCCTACAATCCTGAATGCGGAAACGGTATAACCGAAATGGGCGAAGAATGCGACGACGGTTTTGCCAACAGCGACGAACCCGGAACTTACTCCACCTGCCGCACGAACTGCAAATTCGCAAGATGCGGCGACAGCATCACCGACGACGGTGAGGCTTGTGACGACGGAAACAGACTCAACGGAGACTACTGCTCGGCTGACTGCTCGGAAATCACCGGCTGGTGCGGTGACGGCAAAATACAGGTCGGTACCGAAGCATGTGACAATGCCGAACCTAATACGGGAAGCCGGGAAGGAATCGGTGATTACTGCGCAAACGACTGCTCGGGGATCGTCGGAAGCTGCGGCGACGGAATCAAACAGAATAATGAAGCTTGCGACAATGCCGAACCGGGAGAAGGCGGCGGTCAGGGAATCGGACCTCACTACTGCTCGTCCGACTGCTCGGCAATCACCGGCTGGTGCGGCGACGGAATCCAGCAGGATAACGAAACATGCGACGACGGCACAGACAACGGAAAATACAATTACTGCAACACAACATGCACTGGCATGATCTACTGCGGCGACGGTATAGTCCAGCCGGCATACGAAAAATGTGACGACGGAAACAACGAAGACGGAGACTACTGCTCTGCTGACTGTCAGACTGCCGACGGCTCGTGCGGAGACGGCAAAATACAATGGTTTGAAATATGCGACAAGGCTGATCCGAGTGTCGGCGAACATCAGGGAATCGGCGCATACTGTTCCGATGACTGCAAACAGGTCTTGGGTGAATGCGGCGACGGCAATGTCGACGAGGCGGCAGGTGAAGAATGTGACGAAGGTCCGAATCCGAATACCGACTGTACTTACGGAACTGTTATCGGCTGCGAAGTATGCTCTAAGACCTGCCGGAAGATCCCTGGAAAACGCAGATACTGCGGTGACGGCACCATCCAGTCCGAATACGAGGTCTGCGATGACGGAAACACAGTCGACGGAGACTACTGTTCCGCTAACTGCAAAACTGTAACAGGCTCATGCGGCGACGGCATCAAACAGGATAATGAAGCTTGCGATACAGCTCTCGATCCGTACTGCTCCAGCGACTGCAAAACCATTACCGGTTCATGCGGAGACGGCATTAAAAACGGCACCGAGGAGTGCGATCTCGGCGCAAACAACGGAAAAACGGACTGCGATTACGGCGAAAACTGCAAAGTCTGCACGGCAAACTGCATAGAAATCGACGGAATACGCCATTACTGCGGCGACGGAACGAAAGACACAGAAAGCGGCGAAAACTGCGATGACGGAGACATGAACGGCTCTTACAACCACTGCAAACCCGACTGCTCAGGCATCGGCGAACACTGCGGCGACGGTATTGAAAACGGCAACGAAGACTGCGACCTCGGCGAAGGAGTCAACGGAACGATAACAGACTGCGCTTACGGCGAAAACTGCAAAGTCTGCACGGCAAACTGCATAGAAATCGACGGAAACACTTCCTTCTGCGGTGACAGCAGAGTAGATCCTGACAACGAAGTATGCGACAAGGCTCTTGACCCCTACTGCTCCGACGACTGCCAGAGCGTAACAGGCGAATGCGGAGACGGAACGATCCAGCCGAACGAAGCGTGCGACAGAGCAGATCCGAGCGTAGGCGAAGGTCAGGGAACGGGCGCTTACTGCTCCTTCGACTGCACGCAGAGTTACGGATACTGCGGCGACGGAACAAAGAACGGCCCCGAGACATGCGATGACGGCGTAAACAACGGCAAATACAACACAACAGGTAAAGTTCACTACTGCAACTCATCCTGCTCTGCTTACGACAGCGGATACTGCGGTGACAGCAGGATCCAGAACAGCTCATGCGGCGGAGATCCCGACTGCACCGAAAAGCCCGATGCTGATGAAGAGTGCGACTACGGCAGCGATAACGGACAAACCGACTGCCCATACAACGAACCGAGCTGCACGGTATGCAACTCGAACTGCAAACTGCGCGACGGTGTTACTTCACGCTGCGGAGACGGCAAACTTGATACGGCAAACGGCGAAGTCTGCGACAACGCTGATCCGAGTGTCGGCGAACATCAGGGAATCGGAGTTTACTGCGCAGACGACTGCCTGAGCGTAGTCGGTTCATGCGGTGACGGAACGGTCCAGACTAACGAAATATGCGACAAGGCTGATCCGAGTGTCGGAAACGGCGAAGGAATCGGCGCTTACTGCTCATCCAACTGCCAGACGCTTCTCGGTGAATGCGGCGACGGAACGATCCAGCCGAACGAAACATGCGACAAGGCTGATCCGGGCGTCGGCGAAGGTCAGGGAATCGGCGCTTACTGCTCATTCGACTGCACGCAGAGTTTCGGATACTGCGGTGACGGAGTATGGCAGAATGAAATAGAAGTATGCGAAAAAACTCTTGACCCCTACTGCTCCGACGACTGCCAGAGCGTAACAGGTTCATGCGGTGACGGAACGGTCCAGGCGAACGAAGCATGCGACAAGGCTGATCCGAGTGTCGGAGCCGGCGAAGGAACGGGCGCTTACTGCTCAGCCGACTGCCAGAGCGTAACAGGATACTGCGGCGACGGAGACACGCTGGAAGGAGTAGAGACCTGCGATGACGGCGAAGGAGTCAACGGAACATACAACCACTGCAACAGCACCTGCGACGGATACATGGCAAGATGCGGCGACGGAAACGAAGACACCGCGTACGGCGAGGCATGTGATGAAGGTGACGGAGTCAACGGAACATACAACCACTGCAGCAGCGACTGCACATTCGTCATGAAGTGCGGTGACGGAAGGACACAGTCTGCTTACGGCGAAAACTGCGACGACGGCGACGACAACGGCAAATACAACCACTGCAGCAGCAACTGCAGAACCATGAAAACAGGCTACTGCGGAGACGGCAGACTTCAGAGAACAGACTGCAGCACTTACGAAAACTGCTACACGCTTGAAGGCGGAGACGAAGAGTGCGACAACGGAAACAAAAACGGTAACACATACTGCGAGTACGGCGACACAAGCTGCGAAGTCTGCACGAAATCGTGTACTCCAGAGATCGGAAAACCGGCATACTGCGGCGACAAGAAGATCCAGAAAGGAAGTGCTGAAGAATGTGACGCCTATGTCGCTCTTGATCCTGTAAACAACAAACTCTGCGATGACGTCGTGACTGAAAACTGCTGCGAAGTCGTTGCCGGAGCAGAGGAAAACTGCGATGACGGCGATGAAAACGGCAAATTCGGCAAATGCGATGATACCTGCAGCGAAATCGTAACGTGGCAGTGCGGTGACGGTGTGGTTGACAACGATCACGGCGAAACCTGCGATGACGGAGATGAAAACGGTCAACCGCACAAATGCAACACAACTTGCAACGGACCTGCTCTCTTCTGCGGCGACAGTAGGATACAGCGTGAAGAGTGTACATACCTGCTTCAATGCGATGAAGAAATTACTGAAAACTGCTGTGAAATAGTTACTGGAATGCACGAAGCGTGCGATAAAGGCGATGAAAACGGCAATCCTAGACGCTGTTACAATGATTGCTCAGGTTTCTGCGGAGACGGGAAAATACAGAAGGAAGATTGCGGATCACTGCCTCTCTGTGATGAAAATACGACTGAAAACTGCTGTGTAGTTGCAGTAGGAGTAAACGAAGATTGCGATGAAGGATATGACTTCAACGGACAATCCGGTCACTGCAACCAGATATGCACAGGCAGCACGGCCGTCTGCGGCAACGGAGAATTGGAATACGGAGAAGCTTGTGACGACGGCAACACAGCTGATAACGACTACTGCTCGGCTGACTGCCAGAGGATAACAGGTTACTGCGGTGACGGAACAGTGCAGACAAACGAAACCTGCGATGAAGGCGAAGAGAACAACGGATATCACGGTCACTGCAACATGGCTTGCGACGGCACCTCAGCATGCGGCGACGGCGAACTGGGTAAGGACGAATTCTGCGATCCCAGCAGCACAGAAGAAACAATGATTGCGGAAATCCAATGCTCATATCTGATGCAGTTTGAGTTTACCGACGAAACAAAAATCATAAACAGCTGTACGTCAGACTGTGTTCCTATCCTCACGACATGCGAATACAACGATGCGTACAAGAGCCCCTTCTTTGAAACAGGCCAGACAAAATGTTACAGCAACTCAGCAGAAATTACTTGTCCGGCAAGCGGAGATTTCTACGGTCAGGAGCCGAACTTTAACTACACGCCGCATGACTATGAGGCTATTGCAAACGGCGAAATAATCAAAGACAATGCTACAGGACTCATGTGGGAAACGGCGACGCCCTCAATTTATGGAGTAGAAACTGGATTAGAAGGATATGGATATCAGGAATGTGCAGCGACATCCTCGTGCACAGCCTATGAAGCGAATTTTTACTGTAAATTCCTTACTTTGGGCGGCTACGACGATTGGAGACAACCTACTGCGGCCGAGTTGTCAACGATTACAGATTACGCTTCAGCTACGCACATGTATTCGGGTTTCACGAACACGAGCGGATCATACTGGACTGACGAAGGATTCGTATTCTCGACTGCTGACGGAACATTAACCACTCCGTCTATAGACGACGCGAAAATCAAATGCGTCCGTTCGGTAAGCGAAGGATCAAACTGCACGTCACTGCAGTGCAGGGAAAAAATAGCAGACTCGATGTTCATATTTGAATCACCCGACACAGTAATGACGGTTTCTGCGAATGAATCAGACGGTTCAATAATTTTCAACTTCTGGCATTTTGACGATCTCTCAGTCGGAGACAGTTGGAAAAACGCGCTTGGAACATGCTCAGGTTTCGACAATTCAAACGGTCTCAACAAGATGAGGCTTCCGACCGTCAACGAACTCATGTGGCTCATCGACAGAACAAACGGCGGCTCGCTGATACCGGGATTTACGGGCACGGCATGGACTTCAACGACACTGCACAGCGATCCGACAAAGGCTTACGCCGTAGACTTCTCGACAGGAAGCGTCACTACCGAACTGAAGAACAGCAACAATATTGTTATCTGTATTGAATAGGGAGAAAGCCATGAAATTAAAAAAAGTTTTGTTTTTCTCGCTCATTTTTGCGGCACTTGTTTTCTGCATAAGCTGCGGAGGAAAAGGCGACAAATATCCGGATATTGATGACGACATCACTGCAAACGATGATGATGCCGACACAACCGATACAACGCCTGGCAAAGACGACAGCGATGATATCGTCGACACTGAAGACAATGAATCCGACACCGAACCGGATGATGATGCCGAAACGGATGACCACAACAACATTCCCGATGAATCTCATGAAACGGACCACGACCCAATCGACGACAACGATCCTCTTCCTCAGGATGACGAGGATCCGGACACAGACGATCAGGATGACGATGACGACGAACCTGTCAGCGACGACGATGCCGATTCAGGAGAGCCGGAAGACGAAGACTACCAGATCCCCGAAAAAGAGGAACCGGCAACGATCTGCACGGGTCAGGACAAATGTTTCAACAACAAAAAGCAAATGGACAGCTGCCCGGCTTCTCCAAGTGCCGATTTCTACGGACAGGATGCGCAGTATGCGAACAGCGACTACTGCCTGTCAAACAGTTTCTCTACCACGAACGATCTTGTAACCGACAACATCACGGGACTTGTATGGCAAAGGAAACTTCCGACAGAAGGATGTCCGAAAAGCGAAGGAGGTGCAATCATTTGCACGAAACAGGAAGCTATAGATTACTGCAGCAACCTGAACTATGCCGGTCATAGCGACTGGAGACTGCCGACTCCCGAAGAATATGCGACGATCAAAAACTTCGGAGAAGGTTCCGCAATAGCCGGCAGTGATTACTTCCCGCTTCCTTCGACGACCTCGACGATATTCTGGACCACATCTTCTTCTTTAGCTTCAAGCGGGAAAAGCTGGGCTGTGGACTTCCAGACGGGAGAAACGACTGAACAGGATGACACCAAAGCATCCTCAGCTTTCTATGTCCGCTGCGTCCGCGGAGAAGAACTTGCAAAACCGGACTACAGGACATTCACCGAAAATGACGAAGTGATCGTATACGATGAAACACACAACCTGAAATGGACAAAAACTATCGGAGAAGAGATGATCTGGAAAGCAGCATTAAAGCACTGCGAAGATCTTGAATATGCCGGAGAAACCGACTGGAGACTTCCAAACATCAACGAACTTGCTTCGATAATCGACTACTCCCGCTCCAATCCCGCATCCCTCTTCCCGGGTCTGACTTCACCCTATCTCTGGAGTTCGACGACTTACATCGGATATCCGTCATCGGCATGGATCGTAGACATGTCCTCAGGCACCGTTCAGATCAACAACGGAAAAACCGTTCCGCACAAAGTTATCTGCGTCAAATAACTATTTCTTCTGTTCTTCAGCACTTTTAGTCTTTTTAAACAGCATAAAACCGCCGATAAAAAGAATGATCGATATCCACTGGCTCGTGGAAAACATGAGGAAACTTCCGCGTATGTCGTAGCGCAGAAATTCGATAATAAAACGCGTTACCGAATACGAAAGAAGGAAAACCGCTGAAATATAGCCGGGATTTTTAGGATTTTTCGACAAAGCGAGCTTCAGAAGAACGACGAATATCACGAAATTGCTGAACGAATGTATGAGCTGCGTCGGAATGAGCGGCTGAGTGTCGGTAAAAAGACTCGTGTGTTCCGGATCCATGTGAAAAAGTGTAAACATCGTCTTTGAACCCTGCGGAAAGCGGATACCGAAAAGCTGCGACGGTCTTCCGAAGCAGCATCCTTCAAAAAAACAGCCGATACGGGTGAGCCAGAGTCCGTTTGCAACACAAATAGCAGCCGCGTCGGCAGTTTTAAGGAAAGATTTTTCATCGTGCGGATATGCGATCAGAGTAAAAAGCGCCCCGGCAATGAAACCGCCGAGCAGCCCGCCGTAAAAAACGTGCCCTGCTACGAACGGATTGAGCATTTTCGTAAAAAGATATGTGATCCCGTTTTCTTTCAATCCTTCAATATAAACAGGCAGCATTCCTTCGAAAAGAATGTGGAAGATCTTTGAAACGACAAGGGCCGACGGAACTATGACAAGCGGCATCCCTATCATCTTTTTCAGGCTCAGACTGAACACTTTCGCAGAAAAAATCATTATCGGCAGCGTCATAAAAAACGAAAAGAAAAGGACCGTCATGTATGCGCCTGGATAAGGAAATCCCAGGAAATCGAATATCGGCTTGAAAATATCGGAGTTCATGCTTTCTCCTGCTGAGTGCTTTCCTCTTCTGCAGCAGGCTCTGCGGAGTGAAGCGGAGTATTTTTGGATCTGAGATAACCGGAAGCGATGATCTCGGTATTTTCAGAGTTCATTTTGAGTGTTTTGCAATACTGCTGAACGAAATTTTTGACGTAAAGATCAGCCGGAAGCAGATGATACTTGTCTTTTTCTATCGCATCGAGAACCATGTTCGATATTTTTGTGCGGGAAATGATAAGTTCGTAGGAGATCCCGACTTCTTCACGGATCTTTCTCAGAAGATCGCCTGTCACCGGCAGATCTTTGTATTTACTGAATATTTCGTTAGCATCCACGAAATCGCCTTCTGACAAGGTGACGGTCCTCTTTTCCGCACTGCGCCCGAAAACATCCTTTTTGACAAGGACCTCTCTCTTCTTAACCCTGTTATACTTTTTGATGACTTCCCCGATTATAAAAATATCCGGAAACGAGGTTTCAAGCGAAAGTGTGCGGCTCTTTATATCCATATCGTATTCGCGCCTGATCTCCGGATCGTTGAGCTCGTTGAAGATCATATCGAGAAGCGTATTCAGAATAAAAAGATCGTTGTCGCTGTAGATGTCGCGCAGGATCGGATTTTCACCGACATAGAGTTTTTTCAGCTGGTCATACTGGTTTTTGATGTCGAAAGTCGAGCAGCCGCGGTCAAGACCGAACCATTCATAGTAGTTGAACGGAGTGATTTTCAGCTTTTTCTGAACAGAATTCTGCTGAAAAAGTTTGCCCGAAAGAGTGCTTGAAAATTTGTCGAGAGCCTCTATGAATTCGGCATTGGCTTCAAGCGTAACCACAGGTTTCATTGAGGCAATAGACGCTGGAACAAGGTCGGAATAGGCTATTTCGGCAATCAGATCGGTCCCGATACCGAAACTGTTGCTTATCAGCAGCCGGTAAAGCTGGGTGAGTTCCTTGTCGGCCGAATTACGCATACCGTTATAGACTATACCTATTTTCAGATCACCTACGATATTCGCAATCTGGCTGGCCACTCTCGGTATCGCCTGAGAAAACAAAACGAGCCGGTTTCTGAAAGTGAAAAGATAATCCTTTTTCGCACGCTTTATATTCTGGGTTTCGAGCTGAATATCGTATTTAAGTTCGACATTGCGCAGCCTGTAATTGAAAAGTTCTTTGAAAAAATAGTTGCTCTTTTCAAGCGAAATGAAATCGGGAGAAATGAACATGAGCGAATAGTCGGCGATCGCGATGACATCCATCAGATCGGAATTTATTACTGAGCCCATATCGATAAAGACGAAATCGAACTGCACCTGCTCCATTTCGCCCTGCCAGCGTATCAGCAGTTCGCTGATTTTAGAGCCCTGATGCTGTAAGTTACTGAAAAAGCTAAGATTCTGATAATCTGTTGTAATAAGAGGCAGCACCGAAAAATGCTCTGCGACTTCATCGGAAACCGCTATCGCCGGAAGGTTGAGATACGCGTGGAGCGCTCCGCCGTTCGGAGCAGCATCGATCAGGAGGACCTTTTTTCCTTTCTGGGCAAGATAAATCGAAAGATTGGCGATTATCATAGAAGTTCCCGCACCGCCTTTAGGCGAAAATGCCGCGATCAGCTTTACCATTCAGTTCACCCCGTATTACAGTTTTTCCTTTATTTTCTGAGTATAAGCCCCGATCTCTTCAAAAGTTCCGCTCTCCAGACGACCCGCTTCAAGCGATTCAGCAGCATAATCAAGGGCCGTTTTTCCGCTGAAATCCTTCGAAAGCGGCGAAACACCGAGAGAGATCAGGAGTTTTATATAGTTTGCGTAACCTTTTTCGGCAGCGATTATAAAAAGTGTCTTTTTGTCTTTGTCGCGCCTTTCGAGATCAGTCGATTTTTCGGCAAGAAGCCTGAACAATTCAACATCCTCCTCTTTGGCAAGAGCAGCAAGAGTGTTTGCTGCATCGCGTCCGAAGTTATCCTGAAGATTCACGTCGGCGCCGTTTTCAAGCAGGAACTTTGCACATTCCGGCGAGTTTCCGGCAGCGGCGTAGTGAAGCGGAGTTTTTTCGGAATTATCCATGATCCTGAGATTCGCTCCGGCAGAGACTAACTTTTTCAGCATCGTGCAGTCTTTTTTTGATGCTGCAAGCATGACGGCATTTCGTCCCGATTTATCGGCGAAATTAAGAAGTTCAGGCATTTTCAGAAAAATATCGAGCGCTTTTTCATCATCGTTTCCCACTGCTTCCAAGAGTCCGGTGCCGTCAGCTTCGTAACCCGCTTTTTTAAGCAGCGAAGCATTATCGGTCGAACATGAAAGTGAAATAAAAACAATTGAAAAGATGAATAAAATCAAAGATTTCATTTGTGAAAACCGCGTTTCAAGACATTAAAGAACAAAAAAGAATACCGCGCCTGCTGCTGCGGCAGCAACTGCAATAGCAAGAAGGATGATAACGATTTTTTTGCCCGCTCCGGATTTGTTTACACGGGTGATCTCGGTCTTTTCATCCCGCTCTTCATCGTTGATGCTTCTTATTTTCTTCCCTTTTATATCCTTTCTCAGCTTTTCCTTTCTCGATTTTTCAGCCTCGAGCTGATAAGGCTGCGGATCGTACTCCTCGCCTTTTTCGATAAATTCAAAAATGAAATCGCCTACTCTGATCTCATCGCCGTTCCTCATATCGACCGAGTTGACTTCGGTATCGTTGACGATAAGCGGATAGTCGGCATTGTAGTCGCCTTTTACCAGAAGATAGATATTGCCGTCGAAAACGATTTTCGAGTGGATCGCAGGAATATCGTCCGCAGAAAGATAGACGTCGGCGCTCGCATGGGTTCCGATAACGGTTTCACGTCCTGCAAGCGGGAATATCTTTCCGCCGAGATAGCCGTTCTTTGCAAGAAGCAGATTGTCGGCAGCGATCTTTCTGCCGTCCGATTCGACTGCCGGCTGAACAGTTCTGAGAAGCGTCTCCTCATCCTGTTCGAGATAGATGTTGTAGTCACCGACAGTTATGACGTTCCCGACAAAGATCTCGAGCTTTTCGCCGACTAACTCGCGCTCGTCGACAAAAGTGTGGTTGTAACTTCCGCGGTCGCAGATAATGATCCTTCCGTCAACGATCTCGAGCTGAAAATGGTATCTCGATACGTTCCTTTCATCAAGGATGAGATCGTTTTTCGGACTTCGCCCGACAGTGATAAGGTTACCGTTGAACTCAAAAATATTCAGTTCGTTTCTGTCGTTTTCGACTATGAGTTTCAGCACCGCCATTCCAACCTCTAAAAAACGTTACCGCAGAATTTTCAACAATTTATCAAATCTGTCAAACATTCCTGAAAAATCTCTGTTTTCTTCCTCGAATCTGCGGACTTTTTCACTCAGATCCAAAGCAAGCTGATGCTTTTTTCCGGAAGAAAGGAGAGATGCAGACGTCTTCAACAGAAGAGAGAAAACCTCGTCGAGATACCTGTGATACTCGCCGAAGCGGTATTCGACGGCGACAGACTTTCTTTCGTCAAGCACACTTTCCCAATTCACGTTCATGGTTTCAGCGGAAAACGCAAGTTTCGAATAAAGCTGCGGATACCTGCCGCGAAGATATGAAAAAAGTTTTTCGGAAAGTTCTTTGACCTTTTCTGCCGGCATCACTCTCGAAAAAGTATTGAAAACGAGTCTGAAACAGCCGAAATAGAGTTCGGATTCGATCTGAACCGGATCATTTTCAAGAAAACCGAGACCGCTGCTGAAAAAAGAGGAAGCTAAAATCTTTTCCGAGACTTTTTTGCAGAGGACTGTCGGCTTCGAAACATCAAGCGAACCTAAATACGAGCCGAATTTTACCGCGTTTTTCTCAAAGACATAGCGTTTTTCGGCCGGATCGAAATAGAGGAATCCTTTAAAATTACCTTTTTCAAAAGAGACTGCGTTCATCACAGATCCGTGTTTGAGGCAGAGAAGCGCATTTTCTTTGTTTTCCGCAAACGACGAAACGAGCTTCATCACGTCAACGAAACGGCCCGGCGCGTAAATAGAGACCGGATAAGTGAAAAAATCTGTCAAAATTTTAAAAACATCGTCGTTTTCAATGGTGAACAGATAGAGATCGACCGATTTTTCGGCAAGGATCTCTGCAATCGGAACATCGGTAACGAGGTCTTCCCCGTCGGAAAAAGCCAACACTTTTGAAATGACTGCGCATCCGCCCGAAATCAGCACGTAAGCACTCTTGTTTGCAGCTTCCGCAACAACAAGTCCTCTGTCAAACCCGCTTTCGCGGGAAAGATCGTTTACAAAAGAAGAAAAGTATCTTCCTTCAAAAGCCGAAATGTAAAGTTTTAATTCAGAAAAAGGAATGATCATGCCGCCCCCTATAAGTCCAGACTTTATAGCACAGACGATTTTTTTTGCAAAATGAAAATTGCCTTATTCAACTCTCTCTGTATAATTTCCCGCTTTTTTGCTTTCACTTTTCATTGAGAGAGGGAAATATGGATAACCGCTGGAATCTTGATGCGCTTTACACAAGTTTTGATGCGCCGGAATTTATAGGCGACTGCAGGAAACTCGATTCAAAAAACGAAGAATACGAAAATTTTGCAAACACCCTTTCTGAAAGCTGCAATATTCCTGAAATACTGAAGAAATACGTTGCATTAAGATCGGAGATCACCGCGCTGACGGAAAAACTCATCTGCTTCGCAAACCTTTCCTTCTGTGCCGACACGAACAATACAAAGGCGAATTCCTACATCGAACTGATCTCCGTCAGGCAGAACAGGACTACGCTCACAGACGTCAGATTCATAAAATGGCTTTCCGCAAGCGGGTTCAAGCCTGAAACTCTAAAAGGAACCGGCATCGAAGAGTGCATTTTCCACTTTGAAGAGCTCATCACGAAAGGGCGTCACATTCTTGACGACCAGACGGAACAGATCATCTCCGACATGAAACTTACAGGTTCTTCGGCGTGGATGAATCTTCACAATGTCCTTATAGGTTCTCTCACGGGCGAAATTTCGACCGCAAGCGGAAGAAACGAGATAAAACCGATCTCCCAGATACGCGCAATGGCATATTCCGAAAGCGCGGAAATAAGAAAAAAGGCTTACGATGCTGAAATAAGGGCATACAGGAAAGTCGAAAAAGCCGTTGCGGCCTGCTTAAACGCGATAAAAGGCGAATCGATAACTTTAGCAAAAATGCGCGGCTACGCTTCACCGCTCGAAATGGTCCTCACGAAAAACAGAATGGAAAAAAGCATCATCGACACGATGTTTTCAGCGATAAGGGAATATCTCCCGTATTTCAGGGCATACTACAAAAAGAAAGCGAAGATGCTCGGTTTGAGCGGATCGCTTCCGTTTTACGACATTTTCGCGCCGGTGACTACCCAATCTCAGTCGAATTTCACATACGAAGAAGCGGCTGATTTCATCGTTGAAAAATTTTCTACTTTCAGCAGGAAACTCGGTGATTTCGCAAGAAACGCTTTCGACAAGAACTGGATCGATTCAGAAATCAGATCAGGTAAAGTCGGCGGAGCATTCTGCGAGAACCTTTTTTCGATTTCGCAGAGCAGGATCCTCGCCAATTTCGGAGGCTCGTACAACGACGTCACGACGATAGCGCACGAACTCGGACACGCATTCCACGGCAACTGCCTTTCGGAAAACGTGATCTTAAATACCGAATACCCTTCTCCTCTTGCCGAAACCGCTTCGATCTTCTGCGAAACGATAATCAACAAAGCAGCGCTCAAAGAAGCCGACAAAGAGACTGAACTCGCCATTCTGGAATCTGAAATCTCCTCTGCAGGTCAGGTCATCGTCGATATTTACAGCAGATACCTCTTTGAGACGGCGCTTTTCAAAGCACGCAAAATAGCTCCGCTTTCACCGGAAGAACTCTGCGAAGAGATGACGAAAGCTCAGATAGAATCCTACGGCGACGGACTTGACGAAAAAGTCCTCCATCCCTATCTCTGGCTCATAAAACCGCACTACTACAATCCGGAATGGAACTTCTACAACTTCCCCTACGCGTTCGGACTTCTCTTTGCAAAAGGACTTTACGCAAAATACACCGAAACCGGCAGCAGTTTCGCTGAAAAATATGAATTTCTCCTTTCGGAAACAGGCAAACGCAGCGTGACAGACGTCGCGAAAATAGTTGACGTTGACCTGAACGACATAAACTTCTGGAAGAATTCACTCGAACTCATCAAAGAAGATATCACGAAGTTCCTCGATCTATGAGCAAAAAACTGAAAAAAATTTTTGCCGCCCTTCTTTTTCTGATCGTTTCGGCTGCAGTCGTCATCTTTGCGCTTGAAAAAGTATCAAAAGGAAAGATCGACGGTTTTTCATCAAAGGCGACAGATCTGATAAAGGCTAAATACGGCTTGGATACCGAAATTTCAGGGCTTGACTTCTCGCTTTTTCCACCTCGGATATTCATCAAAAAAGTGGTTTTTGCACACAGCGGAAATGAACTTGCCGTTATTGAAAAATGTTCCCTCGAAAACATCGGAGGAATGCTTTTTCAGGAAGAAAAAAAGCTTGATGTAAACTGCGCGGAAACCAGGATCTATGCGGACAAAGCGCTTAAGGCACAGTTTCCTGCGAAACACGGGGAGAGCGGAGACAAAAAGAATGAAAACGCCGCCCGTCCCGATATTTCGATCCGTTTCACCACCGACACGGAATTCGTTTTCGGCACTATTACGCAGAATTTTACGACCGACCTCACCCTATCCCGTTCAGGCGGCAAGGCGCTTTTCAAAGAACCCGGCAAAGACAAGGGTGGAACGGCTGAGATCAGGTTCTCTCTGAAGAAAACTGAGGCTTCGGTGCGTTTCGACGGGATGGATCTGAAAAAACTCCGCGAGATAATAAAAAACAAGACCTCTTTCGACATATCGCAGGGAAAGATCAGTGCGTTTTCGGAAATATCGGTTGAAAGCGGGAAGATCCTTACGAAAAACGACATAACCGTTCACGATCTGACATTTTTTCATCCGCTTATCGACTCTCAGCCTTTCACACTGCCGCTTTTCCGCTTCAAAGGAAATGTGGCTTTAGACAAAAACGAAAGATCTGCCGCAACAAAAGATGCCGAACTTTCTCTCGGCGGCATAAACGCATTATTTTCAGGAAGTTACAGCAAAACTTCAAAAGAATTTTCGATCAAGACCGAATCGGCTAATCTCAATAAACTCGAAACTCTGATCCACGACGAAGCGTTTGAAGGTTACCTTTTCGGCGGCACACTCGAACTTCTGGCGGAATATTCACAGGAAGGCGACGAACCGCCAGTTTTTTCGGTAGAAGGAAACCTCATTGACCCGAAACAGCTTTCGGAACGCATGGACTACCTAAAAATGCCTTTCGAATACACATGGACGAATGAAGACGGCAGCACGAGAAAGATATTCGTCGGCGAGCGCAACTTCGATTTCACGCCGATATCGCTCATTCCGGACCATTTGATCTGGGCAGTCGTCGTTTCGGAAGACGCAGGATTTTTCGTCCACAAAGGTGTCGATTTTCAGGAACTCGACGCGGCAGTGAAGGACAACATCAAAACTCACAGGATGCGCGGCGGCTCGACGATAACGCAGCAGCTTGCGAAGAACCTCTTCCTCAACCGCGACAAAACGCTTCTGCGCAAATTCCGCGAAGTCCTTCTGGCGATAGAACTCGACGCAGCCCTCTCGAAAGAGCGTCTTCTTGAAATTTATTTCAACATAATCGAATGGGCTCCCGGCATCTTCGGCATCTCGCAGGCGGCATACTACTATTTCGGGAAACAGCCTTTCCAGCTCACGCCGCTCGAATCGGCCTACCTCGCTTCAGTCATTCCCGGCCCCGCAAAATACCACTACATGTTCCTCTCGAAAAACGTGACCGAAAACTGGTACAAAAGCCTTTACAGGATCCTCAGCATAATGAACGAAACCGGACATCTTTCGACTGACGACTACTTCGATTCTATACAGCAGCCGATAGTTTTCAGGGAACCGGAAGAAGAATAACCGTCATTCTGAGCAGGGCGAAGAATCTTTGAGATATTTCGCTAACGCTCGATATGACACAAACGCACGCCCTAATGAGCCGTATCAGGTTACGGCTCTCCTACCAAACGGTGCGGGAGAGTTAATTAAAGATTGCGCAGCGCTTCGACGAGTTCGGTTTTTGATTTGGTCACGTCGTCGACCTGTTTGATGACTTTTGCGGGGACACCTGCAACGACGCAGCGCGGCGGCACGTCTTTCGTGACTACTGATCCTGCCGCGATAACGGCATTGTCACCGACATGGACTCCTTCGAGAATGACGGCGTTGGCTCCGATCATTACTCCGTCGCCGATGACTACGGGATTTGCGCTCGGAGGCTCGATGACGCCTGCAAGAACGGTTCCGGCTCCGATATGGCAGTTTCTGCCGACTATCGCACGTCCGCCGATGACGGAATTCATGTCGATCATCGTTCCTTCGCCGATAACGGCACCGATATTGATGACCGCCCCCATCATTATGACGCACTTGTCACCGATCTCTGTCATTTCGCGGATGACTGCACCCGGCTCGATCCTCGCATTTATCTTGGTGAGGTCGGCAAGCGGGATCGCCGAGTTTCTGCGGTCGTTTTCGAAACGGGTCATTTTTACTTCGGGATGTTTTTCGACAAACGGCATGATCTTTTCGTATTCATCGTAAACTTCGACGAAATCGGCACCTTTATAGACTTCCGCAAAACAAGAGAAGTCACATTTTTCGATATCGCCTTTGAAAAGTGCGCGGACAGGTGTTTTTTTCTTCGATTCGCTGATGAGTTTTATGATTTCGTATGCGTCCATTACTGCTCCATTATCTTTCTGCCCATAAATCTCAGTTTCCAGACGCCGAAAAGCGCCTCTTTGAATATTTTTCCGCTCATTTTGCTGACCCCTTCGGTCCTGTCAGGGAAAACTATCGGCAGTTCAAACACTTTTCCGCCGCAGATCTTCGTTCTGAAAGCCATTTCTATCTGAAAACCGAAGCCCGAAAGAACGAGCGGAGTCGAAATCACTTTTTCGAGAAGTTTTGCGTCCCAGCACTTGAATCCCGCAGTTACGTCGTTGACTCCGAGACCTAAAATCGTGCTTGCATAAAAGCTGCCGCCCCTTGAAATGATGCGGCGGCCTAAGCCCCAGTTTGCAGTTCCTCCGCCTTTGACGTAGCGTGAACCGACAACGACCGTGTAGCCTTCATCCGATTTTTTCACCATTTCGGGAAGATATTCGGGCTTGTGCGAAAAGTCGGCATCCATCTGGATTATTTTTTCATAACCTTTTTCGATAAGGGTCCTGAAGCCGTCAAGATACGCTGCGCCGAGCCCCTCCTTGTTCTGACGGACCTTCAAAAGCACGAAAGCGTTTTCCTTCATCATGTCTCTGACGATATCAGCCGTTCCGTCAGGAGAATTGTCGTCAACGATGAAAACATCGGCTTCGGGAAGTTCAGCGTGGACAGCCTTGATTATAGCCGTGATATTCTCTTTTTCGTTGTAAGTCGGGATACAGACAGCAACTTTGCTCATTTCAACCTCCGAAAAAACAAAAAGTCTGATATTTTAAAGAAAAACCATGGAAAAACAAGGATTCTTGTTAACAACGTGACGACGCAATGACGTGACGACGTAACGAGAAGAACAACGTGGCGCCGTAACGGAGCAACGTTTTTTTACTTGTAATATTTAATATTTTTGTTAAAAAGCACTGTTTTTTTGTATAAAAAGAGGTTCTATGAAAGAAAAAAAGATAAAATTCATCTTCACGGGCGGCGGCAGCGGCGGTCATGTCAGCCCCGCTCTTGCAGTTGCATCCGAACTCAAAAAGACTCTTCCCGAAGCAGAAATCACCTACATCGGCGTCAAAAACAAAGCCGAAGCACACATGGTTCCGAAAGTCGGGATCCCGCTTAAATTCGTGAAAAGCGTGCCTCTTCCTCAGGGAAAATCGCCCGTACAGCTGCTGAAATTCGCAACGACTATGTTTCTGGGGCTTTCAAAAGCGGCTCTGCTTCTGCTTAAAATCAGGCCGGCAGCAGTTTTCGCGACCGGAGGTTTCGTCAGCGCACCTACCGTCTTCGCCGCATGGATCCTGCGCAAGGCGACATTCGGACTTTTCAAGACGAAGATAATGATCCACGAATCGAACACCGATCTCGGCAAAATGAACAAAGCTGCGGCAAAGGCTGCCGACAAAGTTGCTGTATCATTCTCCGAAACGATCAGACATCTGCCGAAAAACAAAGGATTTTTCTCCGGTTATCCCGTAAGAAGTTCGATCTCGATGCAGGACAGGCATGAGGCAAGGAAGGAGCTCGGGATCCCTGACGATGCATTCGTGATCTTTGCTTTCGGCGGATCTCAGGGTTCCCGCACCATAAACCGCGTTCTGGCGAATTCGGCAAAAAAACTTCTTGAAGATCCGGGCGCCTACATAATCCACGGTGCAGGAAGACCTTTCGGACAAACCTACGAATATCACGGTTTCAACGACGTTTCCGAAATCCTCAAAAAGCAGGATCTCGGGGACGCAGGAAAGAGATATATCCTCCGTGATTTCATTGACAACATGGGGCTTTACTACGCTGCATCGGACCTTCTCGTCATAAGGGCGGGAGCAGGTTCGATCGTCGAAGTATGCCGTCAGGGCAAGCCTTCGGTCATAATCCCTATAAGCAACATCGGAAACGACCACCAGATAGGCAACGCACGCTTTATCGAACGGGCCGGAGCGGCTGCCGTGATCTACGAGAGAACAGATCCTCTGAACGGGATAGACATCGCATTTGCCGACGACGGAGAATTCTGCGAAACAGTCTCAAAATTAAAAAATGATCCGCAGAAACTTACCGGAATGTCGGAAGCGGCAAAAAATATTTTCCCGGGAAATCCGGCTGAAATAATCGTCAGAAACCTTCTTTATCTCTGCCGTCTCGGCGAAAAACCGGCTGAAATAAAGGGAACCGAATTCGTGAACGACCGCGTTCTGGGGCTCAATTCGACCTCACTCGAAAAGTTTCTGCAGAAAACAAAATCGGGCGCGAAAAAACCGCTCGAACCGGACGAAGTAAAGCTCATAAAAAACAAAATCGACATGCTTTTTTCGTCCCACAATCCGGTCATCAAAGCCCGTGCGTGCCGTTCTGCTGGGATTTTGGGTTATTCCGAAGTAATTCCGCTCATAATCCGGTATGCCGCCGACAAAAACAGTGCGCCGTTCCTGAGCAGGGACGCTTTTGTGGCTTTGAAACAGCTCGCACTTCTTTGTGAAACCGACAGACGCGAAGACCTTTTCAACGCGATACTTTCTGGGCTCGAAAATTCGTACTATGAGACCCGTTTTTCAGCTGAACAGTGCATTCCGGCGTTTGCAAACCACTTCGGGATAAGCGACAAAGAACGCAAAAAATTCATGGAAATGCTCTTCAAAAACATGTCGGATCACTGCTTTGAAGTCAGAGCCGATGCCGTTCTTGCGGCGGCCCAGATTTCGACCGATACCGAAATGCTGTTCAAAAATTTCTCAAAACTTTACTTCGATGCCGTATGGAAAGTGAGGATGGCTATTCTGCAAGCCTTTGAGATCCTCATCAAAAGAGGTGTCCTCGACAAAAACACGGCTGCATCGGAAATTGATAAGATCCTCATCACAAGTAACGGATACACGACTGAATACGAGCTCAAAAAAGAGTATAATTCAGTCATGGAACTTATTTCACAGGAGAAAAAATCATGATATACGCGATCTTCAAATCGGTTTTCGGTGCCGGCGGCGGATTCGCAGTTTTCAAATACCTTTCTTCGAGAGCCCTGATCGCTTTCGTGACTGCGTTTTTCCTCTCGCTGATCATCGGCAGACCGCTTATCAACGCACTTTACAGGCACGGATTCCGCTCTTTCGAAAGAAGTTACGGTGAAATCAATTCGCAGAAAAAGACGGGGACACCGATGCTTGGCGGAATTCTGATATTCATCACAGGGATCGGAAGCGCGCTGCTCTGGTGCGACCTTGCAAATCCGTTCATCTGGGCGCTGCTTACAAGCGCAGCATGGTTCGCCGTTTTCGGTGCGATCGACGACTACAAGAAAATCAAAGGAAAGGATGCCGATGAAGGTCTTTCGCGCTTTGCAAAATACACGATGCAGATACTTTTCGGCGTTCTGCTCGCGGTTTTTGTTCTGCATCCCGGCATTTCCCCTCTTCCGGAAGAGGTCGCAAACTCGTTCCAGTTCCCGTTTTTAAAAGGATTTCTGTTCAGTTCGACAATTCTCACATTTCTGTGGATAGTTTTTATCATCGTCTACTCGGCAAATGCGGTCAATTTTGCAGACGGCATGGACGGTCTCACGATAGTTCCTTCGGTCTTCGTCTTCATTGTCATCGGCGTTTTCGCATACATCGTCGGCAACAGGATCCAGGCGCAGCATTTGCTTTACGCATACATTCCGGGAAGCGGTGAGATCGCTGTTTTCTGCGGCGCGATAGTCGGTGCGGGAATCGGATTTTTGTGGTTCAATTCCCATCCGGCCGAAGTTTTCATGGGCGACATGGGAAGCCTTTTTTTAGGCGGAACGATGGGAACGGCAGCAGTTTTGATCAGACAGGAAGTCGTCTACATCATTGCCGGAGCGATCTTCGTGATTGAAATAACTTCCACTTTCGTTCAGGAAAATATCGGCTTCAAAATGCACCGGCGTATCCTTTACCGTGCGCCGCTGCACCACCACTACCAGCATCAGGGAATGGCCGAGGCAAAGATCGTAACAAGGTTCTGGATAGTGAGCGCCATCATGGCGGCCCTCGCGCTTATCACCATTAAATTCAGATAGTTATGGCTAAAAAGCAGGAAATTTACTTCAACGGCGACGACTGCCGTTTCTGCAACGGGATGTGCTGCCGCTACGTCACGATCGACATCGAAAAGGAACCGCGTTCCGAAGACCGGTTCGATGAAATAATATGGTGGCTTTTCAACCCGAACATAAAAATTCTGAAAAACGGGCATACGTGGTCGATCCTCGTCATGGGGAAATGCGAAAACCTCAACGAATCCTGCAAATGCGACATTTATGAAGCGCGTCCCGACCTCTGCCGCGAATATCCGCCGGAAGAAGACGGCTGCCACTTCGACAGCATCAAACGGCTCGAAGGAACGATTTTCAACACTGCCGAAGAACTCCTGACCTATTTAGCCGATGACCGCAAAAAAGAGTGGGCAAAGAAGCGGCTTGAAAAAATTCGTGCCACAAAAATTCTCTAAAAACTTGCAGATTTATTCATTTTATGGTAGATGGCGGCGGCTTTTTTTAACAACTCTCAGGAGGTTTTCTATGTCAGGCCACAATAAGTGGAGCACGATTAAGCACAAAAAAGGTGCTGCAGATGCAAAAAGAGGCAAAATTTTCACGAAACTCATCAAAGAAATCACGATAGCTGCAAAAGGCGGCGGCGGAGACCCGGACGGCAACCCGCGTCTTAAAACCGCCATCCAGTCGGCAAAAGCGGCAAATATGCCTCTCGACAATATTACACGTGCAATCAAAAAAGGAACAGGCGAACTTGAAGGTTCGAGCTACGAAGAAGCAACATACGAGGGATACGGTCCGGGCGGAGTCGCAATCATGGTCGACTGCCTTACCGACAACAAAAACAGAACCGTTTCCGAAATCAGAAGGATCTTCACGAAAGCCGGCGGCAATATGGGTAACAACGGCTGCGTAAACTGGATGTTCAGCCAGAAAGGCCAGATCATCATCCCGAAAGAGGGTGTCGACGAGGAAAAACTCATGGAAGACGCTCTTGAAGCAGGCGCAGAAGACGTTATCGACAACGATGAAGTTTGGGAAATCAGAACCGAAATGGGCGATGTTTACGCTGTTTCCGGTGTTCTTACCGAAAAAGGATACCAGTTCGAAGAAGCGAAGATCGCGCGTATCCCGCAGAATTTCGTAAAAGTCGAAGGCAAAGTCGCTGAGCAGGTCCTCAAACTCATGGAAGCTTTCGACGACAGCGACGACGTTCAGGATGTCTATGCGAACTACGACATAGATTTCAGCCAGTTGCCAGAGGAAGAATAGTCTATCTTGGATAAACAAGGCTACATCATTCTTGGAATCGACCCCGGCAGTATCAAAACGGGCTTCGGCCTGATAAGTGCTGCCGGGCGTTCTTTTTCTCACATTGAAAACGGTTTGATAATGCCGGATAAAGGGCTCGATTTTAAAGACAGGATCGGCTTTATTTTCCGCGGTGTCTGCGATGTCATGGATGAATTCAAGCCGAACGCCGTAGCTCTTGAGGATGTTTTCATCGCGAAAAACGCGCAGAGCGCGCTTAAACTCGGACATGTCAGAGGCGCGGTTATGAGTGCCGCAGCGATCCACGGACTTCCCCTTTTCGAATATACTCCGACAAGGGTCAAGCAGTCGGTCACAGGCAACGGCAGGGCGGAAAAATCCCAAGTTCAGAGGATGATACAGATTCTTCTGAAACTGAAGGAAGTTCCTTACGAAGACGCCGCCGACGCGCTTGCTATTGCAATAACCCACGCATTTACGGTGTAAAAATGATAGGTTACCTTAAAGGAACAGTGGTCGCCAGCGAAGACCGCGAACTCACGATACTGACTGAAGGCGGAGTCGGATATGTTGTCGGCGTGACTCCGACTCTTACGGTAAAATATCCCGAAGGAGAGTCAGTCTCGCTTTTTGTAGAGACTTTTGTCCGCGAGGACGCGATAGACCTTTACGGATTCGAGCGTCTTGAAGAGAAACACCTTTTCAATATGCTCTGCGAAGTGAACAAAATCGGGCCGAAAACGGCGATTTCTATACTTGCCGCGGCTCCGATCGAAGATATCGTCTCGGCGATAATTTCGGGCAACGCGCAGTTCTTCAAGAAAATAAGCGGAGTCGGTGCGAAAACCGCCGAAAAAATCATCATCGATCTGAAAGACAAGACCGACAAATTTTCTGCGATCGCCGCAGGTTCTTCGGAAACAGCCAAGGTCCTTTCAAACGACAAGCAGATCCGCGAAGCTGCCGACGCGCTTACCGCTTTGGGCTTCAATCCGCTTCAGATCAGGCATGCAATGGCAAAAATAGAGGATAAGGAATCAAAGAGAGCGGAAGAGATCATCAGAGAGGCTCTCAAAGTTATCAGAAACCTCTGATTTACGGTGAAAAACTATGAATGAAGAGAGATTGCTCAATTCGCAGGAACTTCCCGAAGATTCCTCGCTTGAAGGCGGTTTAAGACCCAAAAACCTGAGCGGCTACATCGGTCAGAAAGCGGTTGTCGACAATATTAAAATCTATATCGAAGCTGCGAAGAAAAACGGGCGTCCGCTTGACCATATCCTTCTTGCAGGTCCTCCCGGACTCGGCAAAACCACTCTCAGCCAGATAATTGCCAATGAAATGGGGGTTGATATGTTCTCGACTTCAGGCCCTGTCATCGAGAAAAAAGGAGATCTGGCCGGCCTGCTTACCCCTTTGAAAGAAGGTGATGTCCTTTTTATCGACGAGATCCACCGCCTGAATCCAGCAGTAGAGGAGAGTTTGTATCCAGCGATGGAGGATTTCCGTTTCGACATCATGCTCGGACAGGGCGAAAACGCTAAAAGTATGCCTCTTCCGCTCTCTCCTTTCACGCTTATCGGCGCAACAACAAAAACCGGACTGCTTTCAAGCCCGCTCAGAGACAGATTTCAGATAGTTTTCAGGATGGATTACTACAATGTCGAGGATCTTGAAACCATAGTCAAGCGTTCGGCAAAAGTTCTCGGCATCACAATCGACGATGCCGGAGCCCTCGAAATAGCGAGACGTTCGCGCGGAACTCCGCGAATAGCGAACAGAATTCTGAAGCGTGTCCGTGATTTCGCTCTTGTCAAAGGGAACGGAAACATCGACACCGCCATCGCAAAATTCGCTCTCAACCAGATGGAGATCGACGAGGACGGCCTTGACCAGATGGACAGGACGATCCTTATGACAATAATCGAGTCTTTCCGCGGAGGCCCTGTCGGAATAGAAGCGATCGCGGCAAGTGTCAGCGAGGAAAGGCGCACGCTTGAGGATGTTTACGAGCCTTATCTCATCAAATCGGGCTTCATAGCAAGAACGGCGAAAGGAAGAATGGTCACGAAAAAGACTTTGGACAAGTTCGGAATCAAGGCAAACGAAATACAGGGAGACCTTTTTTGAGAAAATATTACGAAGAACTTAAAAAAATTGAAGATTTTGCATCTTTTGACAGAACAGAACTGCTTGATTACATCCACCGCCAGAAGTCCGAAGCTTCGGCTGTATGCGCTTCAGCACCTACACCGTTCATCGTAGATGCGGCTTTCTGGGTGGAACTTGACTACATCATCGGTCTCGCAAAATATGCTTTGACCGCTATCACCGAGGAAAAGAAAGGATTTTTTATCAAAACTGTCATTCCGCTCATGCGGGAAAAGGTCACGATGGTAACAAAATTATGGAAACTCCTTCCGGAAAACGAGTTTTTTTACCTGAGAAAAGACCTGAAAACTTTTGAAAACATCTTTTCGCACGCATGGAATATAAACTCAAAGAACCTCACTTATTTTATGCCGTTCTCACTTTTCCTTCATGCGCTGGAATCAATGATCGTCCTTTATCCGCTCGGTGAAAAATCGTGTGCCGCAGGAATGATAGAAAGAAAAAATTACAACATTCTGCAGGCGCGTTTTCTCTCTGGCCGTTTCTCAGAGCAGTTAGTCGATATAATCGATTATCTCATCTGGGTACAGACAGTTTTTTCCAAAGCTCTCGACTCAGACAGACAAAAATTCCGGAATCAGATAATCTCCAGACTTTCAACGTTTATCACCACGGATGACGCCTCTGACAAAGCGGATGATACGGCGGAAAACTTAGTTTACGAACTGCATGAAAACCTGACCCGCACCCACATCAAAAGCAAAATCCAGGATCTGCTCAACAGCATACTGAAGACCGAAACAAGCGTCAGCGAATGCCTGAACACAATAATTTCGATATTTCTGGAGCCGCATAAAGATCCGGGGCCCGGAATCACTCTCAGGGATCTCGTAACCGCATCGGATCTGGCTTCATCGGTAATAAAACATATCAAGGAAGGCAACAACAAAGGCCTTTACGAAGACATCAATCTTTCAAAGGCTCTGCGTCCCACCTTCATGTCAGTTTCCCGCTATATGGTCGATATTCAGACCGAAATTGAAATATGCCGTCTGTTTGAAATAATGTTCTATCTTGAAGAGACTGCGCCGTCTTTCATCATGCACGACGACATCATCTCTCTGCTTGAAAAATCTATCGAGCAGTTCGAGGATCAGAAACAGCGCCTTCCGAAAGAAATAATAGAAAATTTCGATCCGCAGTCCGCCGAGCTTTTCAAAGCGAAGGCGATGCAGGTCTATGCCGGAAAAATGTAAAATAAAATCAATCCTGTCTCAGGGCTTCGGCCGGACTGAGTTTTGCCGCTTTTCTGCCCGGATAAACAGCCGCGATGACGGTCAGGATCAGAGAACCTGCTATTGCTGCGATAAAAGTTGACGGAGACATATCGACCGGGATCTTTTCGATGTAGTAGACGTCCTGCGCCACTTTCACCGGCATATCATTGAGGATGATGCAGATCACTGTTCCGGCGACAGCGCCTAAGAAAGTGCCGAAAAAGCCGATTATGATGCCGTCGAGCATGAATATTTTCATTACCGATTTTGCCGAGTATCCTGCAGTGCGCAGGATCGCGATCTCCTCTTTTTTGCCCATGACGAGCATGATTAGCGCCGACACGATGTTGAATGACGCGACGAGTGCGATAAATCCGATTATCAGAAACCAGACTATCTTCTCCATTTCGAGAGCAGAAAAAAGAGGTTTGTTCATATCTCTCCAGTTTTTGACGACTACACCTTCTCCCAGATAGGACTTGACCGCCTTTTCTGCTTCGTTGATCCGATTCATATCTTTTAGTTTTATTCCGAGATGATCGATGCTTTCGCCCATCGAAAAGAAATTCTGCGCATTCTCAAGCGTTATGTAGGCGTAGTTGAAATCGTATTCGTAAAGCGAACTGAAAAACACCGCCGCGACCATGAAAGTCTTTATCTGCGTTTTCGGTCCGGCAATACCCATTTCGCCTGTTGGAGAGATGACCTTCACCTTGTCGCCGAGATCTATTCCGTAATATTTCGCAAGTTCCACTCCGATCGCTATCCCCGGCAGATTTTCGGGCTTTATCTCCCCTTTTTTACCGCTGAATTCCTGAAGGGACCTGCGTTTTTCAATGATCTCCGGGCATTTGTCCGGATCGACGATACAGTTCATCGAACCTTTCTGGATCTGCTGAGGAAAAAGCATCGCGTTGCCGACAGTTGCAGGATCTATGCCGTTTATCACGAGTCCGTTGAGTTCGTCGCTCACCGAAATTATGACATCTCTTGAAATGACTGGTGTGACACCGGCGATCTCAGGATTTGCCGCAAGTTTAGCCATTTTCGGTACATAATCTTCAAGTTTTCCGCTTTCAGTCGTCACAAGCGCATGAGTCTTAGCACCCAGGACCGTAGCCCGCATCTTGTTCTGGAGACCGTCCATTATCGACTGGACCGCAATAAGGGCCGCAACGCCGATAGCGATACCGAGAATACAGATAAGAGTTATGACGCTCAGGAAGCGCGTTCTTCTCGAATTCCAGAGGTACCGGAGTCCTATAAAAGTTTCAGCTTTCAACTGATTCTCCCTCTTTTTCAGGTTCGTCTCCCCTTTCGGCGCAGGCAAAATTCATCGTTGCATGAACGACAAAAACAGGAAACAGAAACGCTGTAAGTATGGTATTGACAACAGGAATGAATGAAACAACAGAAGGGAAAAACGCCGTTTTGACGCTGACTGCCGGGTGCATAACAAGCCATCTGGCCTTTTGCATAAAGTTCCAGCGCCTTCTCGAAGTGACAAAATCAAAAATCAGAAGAGCATTCATGAAAAAGCAGAGAACAAAAGCGGTCATCTGCCCTAAAACCGGGATAAAACCGATAAAAAACGCAATAATTCCGAGAGCAAAAACGGCCGCAGTTATCTTCAAAGCCTGCTTTATGTCTTCAACTGCACCTTCAAGCGAAAGGCCGGCATCGTCTTTCGGCTTTCCGAAGTAAACATCTTCTGCAATAATCGAAATAAATGAGTAGAGCGGCGAAACAATGGCGTATGAAACAACAAACGCAAGGTAGAAAAGCAGAACATTCACCACTATTTTGAAAAGCCATGCGCCGCAGACCTTCAGCGCGTGGTAAATTTGCGAAAAGAGTTCGTCGGTAGCCGGCGCTATTTCAAAAAAATCGAGCGTTTTTACCGTCACGAAAGATGAAACCTGATGGTAAAGCAAAATCGAAATGACGAGCATCGCCAGAATCACGCCGATCGAGGCAAAAAACAGTTTTCCGCTTCCGACTATCGCTTTGAAAGCCTGAAGAATCGAGACGCCGCCCTTCATTTCAACAGAAGTTTTCTTAACAAATTCGATAGCCTGATCTTTTTTAGTTTTCTGGACTTCTTCAGGCTCCTTTTCTTCTTCAAAATCCGGATGACGTACAAATTCCGGATTTTTCGGTTTTGCCATTTCGGGCTTTTTGTGCGGCGCATGAAGCTCCTGAATCAGTTTTTCAGTCGATTCTTCCGATGCTGATTTCACGTTCGTTTTCTCCAACACCAAATCTTATCTTTATTTCAATTCTCGGCCGGTGCGCTTCCCAGCACTCTTTGAACATATCGGCCCATTCAACTATCGTAACCGAATTTTCAGCCTTCAGATACTCCGGAAAATCGGCGATATAAAGCTCGTCAACAGACGAAATCCTGTAGAAATCCCAATGGTAAATATCGAATTTTCCTGAATATTTTTTCATTATGACAAAAGTGGGGCTCGAAACTTTTTTTCTATCGACTCCAAGTGCCTCACACAAAGCTCCGGTGAAAAAAGTCTTCCCTGCTCCTAAGTCGCCGTCAAAAACTATGAGCTCTCCGCCATTCAGCTCACTGGCTAATTTTTCGGCAAGGACAATAGTTTCAGCCTCGCTTTTCACAAAAAAAGTTTCTGTTTTTTCAAGCATTTTATCTCTCTGTTAAAGCTATCATTTCAACTAATTTTTCAATATCGTGCGTCACCGCGCTGAAGCGTTTTTCAAGCTCGATCCCGGCCGCTCTGTGTCTTACGACTGCATTGACAGCGCCTTCGAAAAGCCCGTGCAGAGCAGTCTCTCTCGCAATAATTCCTGTCAGAGCATCTCCGCTGCCGCCGAAAGCAAGCGCCCTTGCACCCGCAGGAACTATCACCGTTTTTTCACAGTTTCTCACGAAAGTCGCATGGCTTTTCGCAACAAGAACGTGATCCTTTTCAAGCGGGAACCTTTCGACGAGGCTTATCCACGGCTCATCCTTTTCTGCTTTGAGAAAACGCCTGATCTCGCCCTGATGCGGCGTGAAAACGACTTTTTTGTCTTTAAGGATCTCAACGACTTTCTTATTTTCAGGCATGATGTCGAACATTCCGGCATCGACTACGAAAATTCCTTCAAAATCCCTGAAAACTTCAAAATCAAACGGGATCTCAGAAAGTCCGGGACCGATAACTACTGCCGAAAACTTGCGAAGTTCATCAGCTATCTTTTCATTTCCGATGAGCATGAGCCCCGGCATACGCCCTGCGATCGAAGAGAGGAACTCTTTCTTGAAAGCAGCCGTCACGAGCCCGCCGCCGCACGCCATGAAAGACTTTGCAGAAATTATCGAAGCGCCTAATTTTTCGACATCGCCGCCAATGACAAGCAGGTGACCGTTTCTGTTTTTGAAGCTATCCAGAGGAACTTTTACATTTACAACCTGCGGATTTTCTTCAACAAAATAGCTGGTTCCCGGTTTTTCGGTCTGAGTTGCAGAAATATGGCCGAGAACGATTTTTCCGGCTCTGTCCGAACCGCTTCCAGCAAAAAGACCCGTTTTATAGATCCCCATCGTGACGGTCAGATCGGCTTTCACAGCATCACCTAAAACTGCACCGGTATCGCAATCGAGCCCTGTCGGAACATCGATTGAAACAACAAATTTTTTAGTTGGAGAATATGAATTTATGAATTCAACCGCTTCCCGGATTTTGCCCGAAATTTCGCTTCTGAGGCCCGTTCCAAGCATTGCGTCAACAAAAAGAACATCACCATAAACTTCTTTAAAATCAATAGCTTGCACTTTTCCAGGAAGCACACATCTATTCATCCACGCAGAATTTTCAGGAACCTTGTTCTGCTCCTTGAATTCAGCCGTTTCAACTAAAAAAAGCGGCATTTCAGGCATTCTGTCTGACAAAAGACGAAGCAGCGCAAAACCGTCGCCGCCGTTGCCGCCATTACCCGAAAATACGACGATTTTGTCGAATTTCCGCGCCGAAACGATCTTACTCACCTCTTCAAAAACGGAAAAAGCAGCGTTTTCCATCAGAATGAGCGAAGGGATCCCCGCCTCCATCGCACTTTTGTCAAAAGCCCTTGAATCAACTGTCTTTCCTGCCGCAACTCTCATTTCCGCCTCCCGAAAAAACACGCTAATTTATATGAATTTAGAAAAACCTTGCAAGAAAACGGGAGTTTTGAGAAATTTTAGCAAAAAAAGCTCCTCAAAAAATCTTGCACAAAACAGCATTTTGTTTAAAATTATTCGATTTTTTGATACGGAGGTCAAAATGAAGAAGTTTTTTGTCTTTTTGATGTGTTTAAGTTTGGTTGTTCTGGTTTCCTGCGGCGGCAGCGAGAATTCCGGCGGCGAAGAAGCAGGCAGCGGCAGCGAGAATTCCGGCGGCGGTGAAAAAGGCGGAGAAAGCGGATGCACGACGTCAAAGTCAATCGGCACAAATTCGCTGACGACAAAAGATCTTTCCTTGCAGGAACTATACGATTCCTGCGTTACGGAGATGGCCAATGCCCTTTATCCGGGATGTTCGTGGCAGAATGATGAAGAACAAGCAAGAAAACGTATCAGTGAAATAAAAGGTTTAAATATCTTTTTCGGTGATGAATGCAAAGATCCTGATACGGATGAAAAAGTAGAATGTCCCGATTTTATTCTATCCTCTCTATACATTCTGGGCTTAAAAGGTTGCGAAGTTTACAGTATAGATCCTGAATCGGAATGCATTGCACCCTGTGCTGATATTTATTTTTCAGCCACCTATTTTACCCGAAGCCAAAGCGATGTGATCGGACATGAAAGAAAAGTTTATGTCGGAGCCGACAATGACAAAGATAATTTTATAAAAGGAGACGACGGAACGGTGTCGTTCATATCCGATTTCAACCTCGGCGATAAAAACAAAGCGGTTTTTTCATGGTCAGAAAAAGCTGAAGACGGCACTGAAACTGTAAAAAAAGTAACTCTCTCGGCAACAGTTAAACCTGAGTCTGACGATATTGAAGAAGAGTGTTTCTGGACAAGGTGCAGCCATTAAAATTGACAACAATCACTCCGCAAACAGCGTTACGACTGAATTTCCCGTTTAAAATTTGACTTTTCGGATTTCATGAGTATGCTGTCGCGGTTTTTTGGTTTGGGTCATTTATTAAAGGAGATTTGTTATGAAAAGAACATATCAGCCGAGCAAAATTTCGAGAAAAAGAACTCACGGCTTCAGAAAAAGAATGAGAACTGCTGACGGCAGAAACGTCATCAAAGCTCGCAGAAAAAAAGGCAGAAAGCTTCTTTCAGTTGCTATATTTGAAAAGTAGTCGGCGAAAATCTTTTGGTTTTTTCTTTTTCCAAACAGGATAAAATCAGAAAAGGTCATGATTATTTCCGGTTGAAAACTTCCGGAAATGTTTTTAAGACCAAACTGCTTGTCTTCAACTTCATGGAATCTGACAGAATGAGACTCGGTCTTATCGTCACGAAAAAAGTCGGTGATTCCGTCACGAGAAACAGAACGAAAAGGTGGATACGCGAGGTTTTCAGGCTCAACCGCGCCGCGTTCGCAAAACCGCTCGATTTAGTAGTAATTCCGAGAAAAAGCGAGTTCACTTTTGAGGATATCAAGCGCGATTTCCTCTATTTTGCGGAGAAACTCAATGGCAAAGTTTCTGATATTTCTCGTCAACCTTTATAAAAAATTTCTTTCGCCCTATTTCGGCGGGCAGTGCCGATTCTACCCGACCTGCTCGACCTACATGATCCAGGCAATCGAAAAATACGGCGCTTTCAAAGGCCTGGCCTTGGGTATCTGGCGGATCCTGCGCTGCAATCCTTTAAACAAAAACTGTGGTTACGACCCTGTAAAATAGGAGTTTGACATGAACAAAAACTTCATAATCGCAATGGTCCTTTCTGTAGCGGTAATGTTCATCTGGAGCGAGTTTTTCGCCCCGAAACCTGATCCTGAAGCTGTAAAAAAACAGCAGGAGCAGGCCGAGCAGGCTGAAAAAGCGGCTGAAGACGCGCCAAAGAACATAATCGTCGCCGAAAAACCTGCTGCAAACGCGGATATAGCGACAGCACAGCTCACGGCGGACAAAACCAATCCCGAAAAAACTGGAAGCATTGCAAACGGAGCGCTTGAACTTACTTTCTCGACTTTGAGCGGAAAAGTCACTAAATCGCTTATCACAGAGGAGAGATACAAGTCAAAGGAAGTCGATCTTTCGGTCGGTTTGGCTCAGGGGGCGTACTTTCCGGCGATGAGCTCGGTTTTCGGAGAAGAACCCGCTTACGAACTCGCTTCGCAGAGTGCCGGTTCCGTCACTTTTGTCTATGAAAATCAGGGAGTTACCGAGCAGAAAACGATAACTTTGAAAGACAATTTCAATATCACGATCGCAAAAACGATAGTCAACAACGGCGAAAACGCTGTTGAATGGACTCCGGCAGTTTCCTTTGATTCACAGTTCGAAAACTCCGATATCCTTTCCTCCTACAACAAAAAATTCAAGATCGTCGCCCAGAACGCCGACGGAAAGTTCGACGAACTCGAAGACAGCGGCGACATCAAGGACTTTTTCGAAGCAGGCGATTCGGTAAACTGGATCGGAGTGAACTACGGCTACTTCATTTTCGCGGTCATCTCGCCCGAAAAAAAGCTTCACGCATCAGCTGAGATCGATTCCAAGAAAAATCTTTCGCGCTTCTCGGCTACGGCTGAAAAAATCATCGTCAACCCCGGCGAAAGCGTAACGAAAGAGTTTTCGCTTTACTACGGCACGAAAGAGCGCGAACTGCTGAAACAGAAAGAACTCGGCCTTGAAAAAACGATAACTTTCGGCTGGACTTCATTCCTTGCCGAGCCGCTTCTTCTGGCACTCAACTTCTTCTACGGCTTCCTCGGAAACTACGGTCTTGCGATAATCCTCCTCACGATCGTCGTAAAACTCCTGCTCTGGCCGCTTTCGAACGCAAGTTACAAGTCGATGAACAAAATGAAGGCGCTTCAGCCCAAGCTGAAAGAGCTTCAGGAAAAATACAAGGATGACAAGGAGACGCTCAACAAAGAGACGATGCTCCTCTATCAGAAAGAGAACATCAATCCGCTCGGCGGCTGCCTTCCGATGTTCATCCAGATGCCCGTTTACATCGCGCTTTACTACATGATCCAGAACGCGGTCGAGCTCTTCAATGCGCCGTTCCTGCCCTTCTGGCTCACCGACCTTTCCGAAAAAGACCCCTACTACATAATCCCGGTCTCACTCGGCGTCATGATGCTTCTTCAGACCAAGTTCACACCGCAGACTGCCGACAACAAGCAGGCGAAGATAATGATGTACACAATGCCGATAGTTTTCACCTGGATCTCGCTCATGCTTCCGAGCGGAATGACCCTTTACTGGTTCGTCAACACGCTTCTCGGCATCGCGCAGCAGTTCTACGTCAACAAAAAATACAAAAACGCGTAAAATTTTGCCTTTCAACCGCTTTTTACTAAAATATTTCGTTTTGGTATTGATCACTTTGGGGGAAATCATGAAAAAAATCTGTTTGTTTTTTGCAATCATTTCGCTTTTCGTTTTCGTCAGCTGCGGCGGATCGGAAAACGAGAACAAAAACGAAGAACCAGACACAGCTGAAACAGTGACAGACGAAGACTCGGAGACGACTGACAACAGCGAGCCGTCAGAGCCGTCAGGTGACACCGAACTGGACGACACCGACACAACACATGAACCGCCCGATAACGGAGATTCCACACCGGACGGAGACACCGACACGACTCCGTCGGAAAACAACGATGGTGACGATTCAACCGACGATACTGATGTTGAAGGAAATAACAATCTATCAGAATGCAGTGTATCATCAACTACACCGTGTTATGATTCGACAAGCAAATTAACATGGTCAAAAATCTCGGCAAGCACAATGCCACATAGTGCCGCAAAAACTTATTGTTCAGAAAGCGAAATGAATAATTATGGAGGGTTCAGTGACTGGCGTTTACCAAATATCGATGAATTAAAGACCTTACTTGTGTGGAACAAAGCAGATATTTGTCAGGTTTCAGAGAAAAACAACTGCCTTTCCATGGATGGTTGCCGGACTTGTTCAACCTGTATGGAATCCTGTGTGCCAAAAGAAGGTAGTGTTTTTTGTGATAGTTGCACCGGTTATGTTGACGGCAGATTCAGCAAATTAGGTGACGGTGATGTTTATCTCTGGTCATCTTCCATGCTGTCTGATAATACTGATGTCGCATGGTTTGTTAATTTCTATACAGGAAGCGTTGATCCGGGTTACTTCGGTGACCGAAGTGTCCGCTGCGTCAGAAGCGCGGAATAATCAGATTCCCCGGAAATTCCATCATCCATGTTAAATCACAATGTTTCTCGCATTTTATAAAAAAATGAATATAATACAGGGTTTGTTGTAGAGACGTAACCTGCCATGTCTCATTTACGGAGGTTTAGAAATGCCTGAAAATGAAATCAATCTTATAAAAGAGAAACTTGTAAACGAGCTGACACCGCTGAAAATATATCTCTTCGGTTCGTTTGCGGACGGAACGGCGACTGAAGACAGCGATTTTGATTTTTATATCATTGTCAAGGATGATTCACAAAATCTTGCCGATTTAACGGCTGAAGCTTACAAGTCAATCCGTTCGGTACGAAGCCGCGCGGTGGACATTGTCATCTGTACTGAGAGCCGATTCGAAAGCCGTAAAAACAGAATGGGAATTGAAAACGAAGTTATAAATAAAGGAGTGCTGCTGTATGGCTAACGAAAACTTAAACGACGCGAAAGAATGGCTTTCCTTTGCGGAAGCAGATTTAGGAGTTGCGACTCATCTTTTGGCAACATATAACCCTAAACCGTTTGAAATAGTGTGTTTTCACTGCCAGCAGGCGGCTGAAAAAGCTGTCAAGGCATTGATTGTGCTGAACGGCAGCCAGGGCGGAATCCCAAAAAAGCACGATCTTTTTCTTCTGTTGAATCAGATAAAAGACACCGTTAAAATCGATGAAAAATATTACAATTATGCAGATATTTTGACTCCTTACGCTGTCTCAATGCGTTATCCCAACGAATTGTTTCTGGAAGAACGCCATGCAGTAAAAGCAATAGAAATGGCGAAGGAATTTGTCGATTGGGCCAAAAGTATAGTGTTGACTGTTAATTAGAATGTAAAAAATCTTTACATTTTATTTTTTTAATTTTGAAAACTTAAAATTTTTTGCCTTTTTCCCGCTTTAAACCGCTTTTTTAACCGTGGCACAGCTTTTGCTTATTCTCCCCGCCTTTAGTTTTTTTAAGTGTGATTATCGACCTTATATTTTTTTGGAGGAATTAAAATGGCACCTAGAGAAATCAAGCCCGCAGACGGCAAAATGTTGGTTTTCTTCGTTGGTATGGGAGCAATCACTTCCACGGTTCTCACCGGTATTTTCAACATCAGAAAAGGACTCCACAAACCGATCGGCTCGCTCACCCAGATGGGACACATCAGACTTGGCAAAAGAACGGAAAACCGCTCTCCGCTCATTAAGGAATTCGTTCCGCTTGCAAACATCAACGACCTTGAATTCGCAGGCTGGGATATTTTCACAGACAATATGTACGAATCGGCTAAACACGCTGCAGTAGTACGCTCGGAAGACCTCGAACCGGTCAGAGACGAAATGCTCGCAATCAAACCGATGAAGGCTGTTTTCAACCACGAATGGGTCAAAAAACTCGACGGCCCGAACGTAAAGACCGGCAAAAACTACATGGATCTCGCTCATCAGCTTATGGACGACATCAAAAACACGATGAAGGAAAAAGGCTGCTCAAGAGCTGTCATGGTTTGGAACGCATCTACCGAAGCTTACCACAAACCGTGCGAAATCCACAACACGCTCGCTGATTTCGAAAAGGCTATGGAAGACGGTTTCCATCCTGAAGTTGCTCCGAGCCAGGTTTACGCTTATGCAGCACTCAGCATGGGTCTTCCCTACATCAACGGTTCGCCGAACTGCACAGTTGACAACAGAGCGATCCAGGAACTCGCAAACAAGATGAAGATGCCTATCGCAGGAAAAGACTGGAAGACCGGTCAGACCTTGATGAAGACGATAATCGGACCCGGACTCAAACTCAGAATGCTCGGCCTCAACGGCTGGTTCTCGACCAACATTCTCGGAAACCGCGACGGCGAAGTTCTTGACGATCCGGCTAACTTCAAAAGCAAAGAGGTTTCGAAGCTTTCCGTTCTCGACACCATTCTTGATGCTAAAAACTATCCGGAACTTTACGGCAACTACTACCACAAAGTAAGAATCAACTACTATCCGCCGAGAGGAGACGACAAGGAAGCATGGGACAACATCGACATTTTCGGTTGGCTCAACATGCCGATGCAGATCAAAGTAAACTTCCTCTGCAGAGACTCCATCCTTGCAGCTCCGGTCGTTCTTGACACGCTTCTTTTCATCGACCTTGCAAGAAGAGCAGGAATGTACGGCATCCAGGAATGGATGAGCTTCTACTTCAAGTCCCCGATGGTCGCAGAAGGTCTGTATCCGGAACACGATGTATTCATTCAGCACACCAAACTGAAAAACACCCTCAGATACATGATGGGCGAAGAGCTTATCACGCATCTCGGCAACGAATACTACGACTACTCGAAAGAAGATTAGTTTTTAAAACACTTCTGATTTTTAAAACGGGGGCTGCGGCTCCCGTTTTTTTTGCTAATACACGGATATTTTTCAGAAAAAGCAAAAAAAGCTCTTGATTTTTTATTTTTTCCGCCTATAATACTGCGGTTTTTTTAAAGTTGGCAAAAATTTTTGAACAAAAATGGCTTTATATTTTAACGTTTTGATGGAGACAAAGATGAAAAAAGTATGCTTGATTTTTGCAATTTTTGCAGCAATGTTCCTCACTGTTGCCTGCGACGGAAACACCAAACTTGATGGTCTTCTGGACACAGATGTAAATGACACTGAAGCAGCGGATACCGAAGCAACAGATCCTGCTGACACAGCTAACACTGACGTAAACGACACTGATGTAAATGACACCGATGTCAACGATACCGACGTCAACGACACCGACGTCAACGACACAGATGTCAACGACACTGACGTAAACGACACAGATGTCAACGATACTGATGTAAATGACACCGACGTAAATGACACTGACGTAAACGACACCGATGTCAACGATACCGACGTCAACGACACAGATCCGACCGATCCTACGACTGAGCCGACAACTGAGCCGACAACCGATCCTACGACTGAGCCAACAACTGAGCCGACAACTGAGCCGACAACTGAGCCGACGACCGATCCGACCGAGCCTACCGTAGTTGAACCGTGCAACCCGAACCAGTGTCTCAGCCTTGAAAATTCGGACGGCGTATGCACTCCTGAAGGCGATTCATTCACATGCGGCTGCAACGAAGGTTATCTGTGGTATGAAGACGACTGCAAAAAAGTCGTAACCCAGAGTTTCTGCGCAACACTTGCACAGGTTCTCGGCTTCGAAGGAACTCTTGCAGAACTTGTCGAAGCGGTATGCCACTGCTTCTCGGCTGACCAGTGCGTAATCGAAGTAGAAATAGAAATCGAACTTTAATTCCGTTTTTCCCTATCGTTTCCGATTTACTTCATTCTTGACATAAAATTTTTTGGCTGTAATTCTTAGCCGTTACTGAATTTTCAGGAGGCTGCCATGGAATCCGAAGAAAAAAAATACACTCAGGGTGAAGAATTTCTTAATGCTTTCAGTCACGCTTTCGGTGCACTTTTCGCGATTTATGCAATGGTAATGCTCGCTTACAAGTCAAGCACATCAATGAAGAGCGCAACAACGGCGATCTACAGCGCGATGCTCTTCATTTCGTTCCAGTCTTCGACCTGCTACCACGCTATGACCAATGAAACCGCGAAAAAAGTCTTCAGGCGCATCGACCACAGCGCGATTTACCTTCTGATTGCAGGGACTTACACACCAATGCTGATGCTCGTGCTCGATATCCCCTATTCGATCATTTTTCTCGTAATGATCTGGTATTTAGCACTCACCGGAATCGTTTTTTCCTGCCTTACACTCAAATTCAAACGCCTTTCGACAGGTTTATATGTCCTCATGGGCTGGCTTTCCGTATTCATGCTCTACTCGATGTGGACGAAAGGGCTTTACACCACGATGATCTACCTGATTTCCGGCGGCCTCGTCTACACTGCGGGAAGCTATTTCTACCTCTCGAAACGCAAATATTTTCACGGTATCTGGCACTTTTTCGTCCTTTTCGGAGCGATCCTGCACTATCTCGCGGTAGTATCACTGCTCTGATTTCAAAATTCACCTTTCTGAGCCGCTCAAATCCTTGATTTTTCGGCAATTATTTGTATAAAAACCGCGCCTTGTTTGCAGGAGGTTTTATGAGCAGAAAACTTCAGACGCTGGAAGATCAGTATAATTCAAACCCGAATCTTCCGAATTTAATTGAATATCTCGAAGAGTGCAAGCGCGAATCGGAATGGCAGACGATCATCAAAGTAACCGAGATAAGAAGCGGCTCAGAAACCCCTGAAGTCCACTTCTACCGCGGACTTGCGCTCATAAACCTCGGCAAAAAGAAAGAGGGTGTCAAAGAGCTCCGCGCCGTGATCGCAGCCAATCCCAACCATTTTGCAGCGAAAAAGGAACTTGAAAAATACGCCGAAGACAACGATGTGAAGACTGCCGACGAGCTCCAGGAAAAAAAGGTCCGCGACATCGTTATCGTAAAGCCGGCACTTGAGACGAACGAGCACTACAACAGGCTGAAACTCAGGAATTTTTTCATAGTCGTAGCAGCTATTGCAATAATCATCGCGGTCCTTTACTTCGCTTTGAAGGAAAATCCGGCGAAAAAATATGAAGAAATGCTCGAAGATCCGCTTGCAAGCTTCACTTCGCTCTCTTTTGCAGACTATTCGGCTACGGTGCGAGAACTCAAACTCGCCGATATCCGCGAAGGAATGGGCGACAACATCAAAAAGTCGATCCTCTGGACTTACGCTCTCGGAATCCTCGATTTCCACATAACTTCCGACTTCGAAGACAGCGACATCCCGCAGTTCCAGATCTATTCGACTCTCGTTTCTGATAAAGGAAAGGAGCTGACTCAGCTTGTCGATTCGATAGAAAACCGCGTTCCGCCGGTCGATACCGAATATTTTCACAAACTCGATTTTGAATATCCGGCAACCAGGCAGAAAATAGCGGTCCTCGAACTCGATATCCCCGAAAAAATCGAAAAATCGAACCTCAGAGAAAGTTTTTACACCGCCCTCATGCTTTTCAGGCAGGATAAATTTCAGGCTGCGGAAGAGCTCAACAACAGAATTCTCGGATCATTTCCTCACTACGAACTTTCGCAGAAATTAACGGTGATGATAACTTCCAAAGCGGCTATGCTAGCGGAAAAAGAGCTGGAAAACGCCTCTCGCTATATCGCGATCCTCGACAACTGGAAAAATCTGAGTCAGGAAAGATACTTCTTCGGTGAGGCAAAGATCCTTCTCGGAGAGGCTTTGAAAGATGAAAAAATTGTCGCAGACGGCTTCTATTCAGTCTGCCCCGGGCGTACTTTCTGTCGCGATATCGCCCGTGATTTCATTAAGAAAAATCCGAACGAAGCCTACCGCATGGCGCTTTACATGAAAGAAAAGAAGGATTCGGCACGCGACGGCGAAGATATAAAACTCGTTCTCGAAGCGAGCCTTGCCAACAGCGATTACAGCAACTGCTACTTCGCATATCACGAACTCCAGCAGTTCTTTCCCGAGAGCGTTGACAGCGATATTTTTGCGGCCGGAGCCCTCTGCAGCGAGAAAAACGGCTACTTCGAAGAGGCGGTCGCGGCTTACGAGCAGATAAACGAGAAGGAGAAAAACGACAATGTCACGGCGAAGATCCTGAGCATGAAATACCGCCTTACGAACGAGGATCTTTACCTCAACCAGCTCAAAGGACTTGTTGACAAAAATCCCGAAAATTTAGAGATGCTCTACGCATTTTTTGACGTTCTTTCGCACAAAAACGACATTCCCGAAGTAATAAAACTGCTTGAAAAAATTTATTCGCTTGAAAAAGACGAAAACAAAATGGCGGTCATCGATGAGTTTCTGAAATTCGGCGCGGTTTATCAGGCTGTAAAAACGCTCGAAAAACTGAACACAAAGGAAGCACGGGCGAAACTCAACGAGATCTACAACAGATATATGCTTTTTGACAAGGCCGATTCCTATCTTGAGCTCGGCAAAAACAACGACCCTCTCTGGATATTCCTCAGAGAACAGATCAAAATGAAAGAAGCCGGAGAGCTTGAAATAGTATCCAAAGAAACCGACAAAATGATGGGAACTATGCAGCGCTGCGAGCCTGCACTGCTCTATCTCAAAGCCGAAGTTTACCGCAGTCAGGGCGACAAACAGCGCACATTCGCCACGATAGACGCTATGATCGAGTGTAACAGATTTTATCTGCCCGCGCTCGCTTTCGCTTCGGAGATCACCTACTACCAGGGCGATCTCACCAAGGCGAAAAACGGTTTGCAGTATATTCTCGAAAACGAGAAATTTCTTTCTCCGGGAGAGCTTATCATGCACAACTACCTGATCCTTCTCAGCGCCGAGATCATGGTCAACGAAGGTCAGGAAAACAAAATCATCGCATATCTGCAGAAGAACCTCGACAAAAAGCGCCCGATGGGCTCGCGTGAAGTCGAAATAATCACCGACATAACGGAAAAGCTCAAAGAGTCGAAGCAGAAAGTTTTAAGACAATTTTTGATTAGAAACTATAAATTTTCAGTTCCTTTTAACGCAAGATGATCGGAGGAATCATGCTTTACGAACACAAGAAAATAGAGCCGAAATGGCAGAAAAAGTGGAGAGAATCAGGGATTTTTGAATACAAAGGTGCGGCTGATCCGCGTCCGAAATACTATATGCTCGAGATGTTCCCCTACCCGTCGGGCAGACTTCACATGGGACACGTCAGGAACTATTCGATAGGCGATGTCGTCGCGAGATACTACTTCAGAAAAGGGTTCAACGTCCTTCATCCGATAGGCTGGGACTCGTTCGGTCTTCCCGCAGAAAACGCTGCGATCGAGAACAAGATCCCTCCGGCAAAATGGACTTACGCGAACATCGACAACATGCGCGAACGTTTCCATCAGCTCGGCTTCAGCTACGACTGGAGCCGCGAAACCGCGACATGCAGGCCTGAATACTACCGCTGGGAACAGAAATTCTTCATCGAAATGTTCAACCGCGGCCTTGTCTACAAAAAGAACAGCGAGGTCAACTGGTGCCCGAAATGCAACACCGTCCTTGCCAACGAGCAGGTCGAAAACGGCATCTGCTGGAGGCATGGCTGCCAGGTCGAAAAACGCAAAATCGAGCAGTGGTATTTCAAAATCACCGACTATGCGCAGGAACTTCTCGACTGCCTGGACGAGCTCAAAGGCTGGCCCGACAACGTAAAGGAGATGCAGCGCAACTGGATCGGAAGAAGCGAAGGAACATATATCGACTTCAAATTTGCCGACAGCGACGAAGTTGCGACTGTCTTTACGACCCGTCCCGACACGCTCATGGGTGTAACTTTCGTCAGCATGGCGGTAGAGCACGAGTTCACGGCGAAATTTCTTGAGGATGCTCCCAACCGCGCCGAGATGCAGGCATTTATCGATGAAGTCAAACGTCTGCACCTTGAAACACGCGATGAAAACTACGAAAAGAAAGGTTTCTTCACCGGCAAATATCTGATCCACCCGCTCACCGGCGAGAAAGTTCCGCTTTACTTCGCGAACTTCGTCCTTGCAGGCTACGGAACTGGAATCGTAATGGCGGTCCCGGCTCACGACCAGCGCGATTTCGACTTCGCAAAGAAGTACGGTCTTCCGGTAAAAATCGTTATCCAGCCTGAAGACAAAGCTCTTGAAGAACCGCTTGCCGAGGCTTACACCGAGCCCGGCGTCCTCGTCAACAGCGGCATTTTCGACGGCACGAAATCGACTGACGCAAAAAAGAAGATCAGCGATTATGTCATCAAAGAGGGAAAAGGAAGGATAGGCATCAACTACAGGCTTCGCGACTGGGGCATCAGCCGTCAGAGATACTGGGGAACGCCGATCCCGATGATAAACTGCCCGAAATGCGGCACAGTTCCCGAAAAGATCGAGAATCTTCCTGTCAGACTTCCCGAAAACGTCGAATTCACCGGCGTTACAAGCCCGCTCAAGGATATGCCTGAATTTTACGAGACGACTTGCCCCTGCTGCGGCGGAAAGGCAACACGCGAGACCGACACAATGGATACTTTCGTTGAAAGTTCATGGTATCACATGAGATACTGCGATCCGAAGAGCTCGGACGTTCCATTCTCACGCAAGGAAGTCGACCATGCGATGCCGGTCGACCAGTATATCGGCGGAGTAGAACACGCCGTAATGCACCTTCTCTACACCAGATTTTTCACCAAAATCCTGGCCGATTTAGGTTATGTCGGATTCCGCGAACCCGTCAAAAATCTTCTTACGCAGGGAATGGTCTGCATGGAGTCTTATTCTAACGATTCCGGCTACTTATATCCTGACGAAGTTTACAAGAAAGACGGCAAATATTACACGATTTCGGACGATTCACCCGTCAATGTCGGCAGAGTCGAAAAAATGAGCAAATCGAAGAAAAACGTCGTCGATCCGCTCGTCCTCATCGACAAATACGGCGCAGACACGGCAAGACTTTTCGTCCTCTTCGCAGCTCCGCCCGAGAAAGACCTCGAATGGTCGGAAGAAGGCGTCGAAGGCTGCAGCAGATTCCTCACCAGGATCTGGAACATCGTCACAGCGAACGAAGAGATCATCAGAAACTTCGCCGATCCGGAAAATGTTGAAGGCAACGGCAAGGAACTCTGGTCGAAAACCCACGAAACAATCAAAAAAGTCGGAGACGAGATCGAAAGATTCCACTTCAACACCGCGATCAGCGCGATCATGGAACTCGTCAACGCGGCATACAAACTTAAGCCCGAAACTGACATCGAAAAAGCGGTCCTCGCTCAGGCTCTCCGCTCGATAATCCTCCTTCTCAACCCGTTTGCGCCGCACATCACCGAAGAACTTGCGGAAATCTGCGGAATGAAGGAGATCGCTGAAACACCGTTCCCGACAGTTGATGAAAAAGCGCTCGTAAAAGACGAGATCTTGGTAGTAGTCCAGGTAAACGGCAAGCTCCGCGACAAAATGAACTTCCCGGCAAACATCACTGCAGCAGAAGTCGAAGCCGCAGTCAGGGCGAAAGACTACTCCAAATTCCTCAAATCGGGCGAGATCAAGAAAGTCGTCTACATCCCGGGCAAACTCGTGAATGTGGTCGGATAAAAACTATTAACTGAGGCCTGAAAATCGCCAACTCCGGTTCAATGAAACATCTCAGCCGACATCTCTGCAAAACAGCAAAGATTTTCCACCGGTTTTCCTTGCATTGAATAATTTTTCTACTATAAACAACTGATTTTTTGTTTTCTTATAAATTTAAGAGAGGGAACTATGAACAAGACTCCGTTATTTGAAAGACACGTAGCAATGGGCGCTACAATGGCTGAATTCGGCGGATGGGACATGCCGCTGTGGTATAAAACCGGTCAGACTGCCGAGCATAAGGCGACGCGTGAAAACTGCGGCCTTTTCGACATCTGCCACATGGGTGAATACATCATCACCGGTAAGGATTCCTTCGCTTTCTGGCAGAAGATCCTCACCAACGATGTCAGAGCGATCGAGGACGGTCAGGCTCAGTACAACTTCATGCTCAACGAAAAAGGCTGTGTAATCGACGACTGCATCGTTTACCGCTTCAACGAAGAAAAATGGATGCTCGTCGTCAACGCAGGAACGCAGGACAGCGACTTCGAATGGCTCAAAAAGAACGCTCTTCCCGACATGAAACTCGAGAACATCAGTGCGCAGACCTGCAAACTTGACCTTCAGGGCCCGAATGCACCGAAACTCATCGCCGAGATCGCAGGAAGAGAAGCGATCGAAGGACTTAAATTCTTCCGCTTTGCTGACAACGTTAACCTTGACGGGATCAAAGTTCTCCTCAGCAGAACGGGTTACACCGGCGAGATCGGTTTCGAGATCTACTGCGACATAAACGAAACTGTAAAACTTTGGGATCTCCTTCTTACAAGAGGCGAAAAATACGGGATCATGCCGGCAGGACTCGGCGCAAGAGACACGCTCAGACTTGAGGCAGGCCTTCCGCTTTCAGGCCACGAAGTACGTCCGGATGTAGTTGCAGCAGGAACTCCGTGGGAATTCGCGATCAGCTACGAGCACGATTTCATCGGCAAAGAGCCGCTTATGGCTGCAAAAGGAACGACCTTCGCTTACGCGATCACGGTCGAAGGCAAGAGAAAACCGGGCGACCACTCGAAAGTTCTCTACAAAGGCGAAGAGATCGGCGTTCTCACTTCCGAGATCATGGCAGTTTCACTCGGAATGGTTCCGGCCGGATTCATCAGAGTCAACAAGGAACTCGCTCTTGACGAAGAGATCGAGCTTCTTAACGAAAAAGGCAAGACTTTCAAGGCTTTCGTCAAGGCAACCCCGCTTGTAAAGGGCACTTCAAGAAAGAAAATGGCTTCTATGTTATAACTTTTTAATAACTTTTTTCAGGAGAAAATCATGTCAAATTACAATGTTCCTTCCGAACTCAGGTATTCGAGAACACACGAATGGGTTATGGATCTCGGCAACAAAAGATACCGCCTCGGTATCACCGATTTCGCTGCACAGCATGCCGGCGACATCACCTACGTTGAACTTCCGGAAACCGAAACCGTTATCGACAAAGACGGCGTTGACTGCACTATCGAGACTGTAAAAAGCTCCGAAGACATCTGCAACCAGATCACCGGAACCGTTATCGCAGTAAACGATATGCTCGAAGACAGCCCCGAAACTGTAAGCAGCGACTGCTACGGCGACGGCTGGCTTTATGAAGTAGAAGCTGAGAACGACGAGGATTTCAGCTCGCTTATGACAGCTGAAGAATACGAAGAATTCCTTGCAACTCAGGAAGACTAAGTGTTTCAGAGGATTTTTGATTCGGGGGAGCGTTTTCGTTCCCCTTTTTTTATTAAAAACTTGAGAGGTAAAAAATGAGATACCTTCCGATAACGGATAAAGAAAGGAAAGAGATGCTCGACAAAATCGGCGTAAAGTCGGTTTCCGACCTCTTCTCCCCGCTTCCGCAGAACGTTCTCCTCAAAAAAGAGCTGAACATCCCCTCTGCTAAAAGCGAACCCGAACTTGAAAAAATCATGGATGAACTCGGCAGGGAAAACACTGGCGCGAACATGCTTTCCTTCCTCGGCGGAGGCTGCTACAAACACCACTGCCCCGCTCTCGTTGACCAGATGATCTCGAGAAGCGAGTTCTACACTTCCTACACTCCGTACCAGCCCGAAGTCAGCCAGGGAACGCTTCAGGCTATATTCGAGTTCCAGACAATGATCGCGAACCTTTTCAAAATGGATGTCGCGAACGCTTCGATGTATGACGGCGCGACCGCTGCGGCTGAAGCAGTCCTTATGTCGCACAAGATCCAGACGAAAAGACACAAAGTCCTCATTGCTTCAACAGTCAACCCGCAGTACATCCAGACGATCAGGACCTACACCGGCTTCGTTGTAGATTCGATCGACCTTCTTGAAATGGATGCCGCTACTGGCTGCGTTGCGGAAAAGGAACTTGCAAAAATCGACGAAGACACGATCTGCGTAGTTTTCCAGTATCCGAACTACTTCGGCATGATCGAAAACATCCGCAAGATCTCCGAAGTCACGCATGAAAAGGGCGCATTGCTCATTCCGGTTATCACCGAAACAACGGCCCTCGGAATCCTTGCGACTCCCGGCGACATCGACGCTGACATCGCTGTCGGTGACGGTCAGGCACTCGGAATCCCGGTAAACTTCGGCGGCCCCGGCGTAGGTCTTTTCACCTGCAAGGAAAAATACATGAGAAAGATGCCCGGCAGACTTATCGGCCAGACAGTCGACAAGAACGGCAACCGCTGCTTCGTTCTCACACTTTCGGCCAGAGAGCAGCACATCAAACGCGAAAAAGCGACCTCGAACATCTGCTCCAACCAGGGACTTATGGCGACGGCGGCTTCTATTTACCTCGCTACGATGGGCAAACAGGGCATGAAGGAAGTCGCGCTCATGAACCTCAAACGCGCAGACTACCTCAAGAACAAAATCGAGAAGGAAACTCCGTGCAAAGTCGCTTTCAAAGGAAGCAACTACAACGAATTCACGATCCTCACTCCAGGATGCGCTTGCTGCGCGCTCAAAGCACTCGCTGAGAAAGGAATTCTCGGCGGAATCGCTGCGAAAAAATACTATCCGGAACTTGAGAACGCGATCATCGTAAACACCACGGAGATCCACAGCTACGAAGAGCTCGACAAATTTGTCGCAGCACTTAAAGAAGTTACAGGAGGTGCAAAATGAGTTACCCCGGAATGAAAGACCTCAAACTCAAAGAATCGGTAATCTTTGAAAGAAGCCGCGAAGGAAGACGCGGTTACTCGCTTCCCGAAGAAAATCTCGAAGGAGCGGAGAACATTCTTCCGGCAGAGCTCCGCAGAGCAGACCTTGACCTTCCGGAACTCAGCGAAGTCGATGTAGTACGCCACTACACAAGACTTTCGACATACAACTACAGCCTTGACCACGGTTTCTATCCGCTCGGCAGCTGCACGATGAAATACAACCCGAAGATCAACGAGAAACTTGTCCGCAACCCGCAGTTCACGGAACTTCACCCCGAAACTCCGGCACCTTACGCGCAGGGAACTCTCAAGATCATGTTCGAAATGCAGAGAATGCTCGCTGAAATCGGCGGATTCGCGGCTTGCACGCTCAATCCCGCTGCAGGCGCACACGGCGAATACACCGGTATCGGCATAATCAGAAGCTACTTCGACAAGATGGGCGACAAGAAACGCAAAAAAATAATCATCCCCGACAGCGCGCACGGCACCAACCCCGCAAGCTGCGCTCTCAACGGATTTGAAGTTGTCGTCCTTCAGAGCGACGAACACGGAAAAGTAAACCTTGACACGCTCAAATCGCTCCTCACCGACGAAGTTGCAGGCATCATGCTCACCAACCCGAACACACTCGGCGTTTTCGAGAGCGACATCCTCGCAATCACGAAGATGGTCCACGATGCAGGCGGCCTTGTTTACGGCGACGGCGCAAACATGAACGCACTTCTCGGTGTTGCAAGACCTGGAGACATGGGGATCGACGTCCTCCACTACAACCTGCACAAGACCTTCTCGACTCCTCACGGCGGCGGCGGCCCCGGAGCAGGTCCAGTCGGCGTATGCGAAAAACTCGTTGAATTCCTTCCGAACCCGTTCGTAGTCGAAAAAGACGGCCTTTACACCTTCAACGACTCCGACAACTCGATGGGAAGAGTCCGCTCATTCTACGGAAACATGGGCGTAACTCTCAAAGCGTTCATCTACATCCTTGAATACGGAAAGGAACACCTCGGCGAAACCGCGCAGAACGCAGTTCTCAACGCGAACTATATCAAAGCGTGCCTTCGTGACTACTATCACCTCAAATACAAATCAGACACGCTCCACGAAGTCGTTTTCGACGATTCCGAAATGCCGAACCACATCACGACGATGGATATCGCGAAAGCTCTCATCGACCGCGGCTACCATCCGCCGACAGTCTACTTCCCGCTCATCGTTCACGGCGCACTCATGATCGAGCCCACCGAAAGCGAAAGCAAAGAGACTCTTGACGAATTCATCGAAGCAATGATCGACATCGCCGAGACCGCGAAGACCAACCCCGAAAACATCCTCAACGCTCCGCTGAACACAGCAATCAGCCGCCCGGACGAAACACTCGCGGCAAGAAAACCTGTGCTCAAGTGGCAGAAAGGGGAATAAGTTAACTTCAAACGGGCGGCCTTAGGGCCGCCTTTTTTATTTCGTGACGACGTAACAATGTAACGACGTGACAGCGTTACGACAATTTCATGAAAATTCTGTAATTCGTGTCATCGAACGGCGGGCAATATACCGCGAACTCGATCGTCTTGAAGGCGTGTTCGTATTCTTTTGCGAGTGAAAGCATCACATCGGCGACTACGGCCGGGCTGTTTCTGAAGGCTCCGCAGCCGAACGCACCCAGAACAAGCACATCGACTTTATTCTGCACGGCGACATCAAAAATCCTCTGGTCGCGTTTTCTGTGTACTGAGGCAAGTTCATCATCAGAAAGCAGCAGTCTTTCTCTTCCGTCGCCGGAATTGTAGCGGTTGACCGGATTTTCGCGGAGATTCGGCGCGGCGCAGGTGATCACGTCGCAGTTAAACCAGTCGCTTTCCGCCATGCGCTCTGGATTTGACGAGTCCGTTTTGAAGACAACGATATCAGGCGTGTAAAGAATATCGTCATTGTGGATAGGGTCACGGCTCATTCTGTGCGGCTTGTAAAAGCGTTTCCAGTTTTCATCGGTATCGAGCGTAAAATAAAGCGTCGATACCCGGCACAAAGCTTCTTCCTGCGCACTTGAGCCGTTCACCACTCCTCCTCCCGGATTCGATGCGGAAGCAAAGTTGAGCACGCACAGCTTGTCGCCCTTTCCTGCGTAAGCAGAAGCAGCCTCGAAAGTGCGTTTTTTGCTCACGATGATTTTGGCAGGCTCTTCAAAGCGCCTTATAAGACTTCCGTCCGGCACGGGATTGTTTTCAGCGATAAATTTTTGTGATTTAAGGCTTGCATCAACTGCTTCCTGCAGGCGTTTTGTGTTCTGAACAAGGTTCACGGTGTCTTCAAAAATAGATATGTTTTTTGGATTTGGCATATTTTCCTCCGAAAAAGTTCCGGAAATTGTAATCAAACTCAAAATCCGGTCAATATGCGTAAAACAACATCTTGACAACTGACTATTAAAAACAGAAAAATTTATTAAATAATTCTCATAAAAAACCAAAAAAGGCCTGGAATATTAAATCATTAAAGAATAAAAACTCGTATTGCAAAAATAGGATTTTCATGTAAAATAGGTAGTCTTTTGCACCGGAGGTTCAATGAATTCAACAAAATTTCTGATTTTTGCCGCTGTTTTGAGTGCATTTTTTACCATTGCGGCTGAATGTGTGTTCTTTGCCGACCGTGACGGAGACGGTTTCGGCAGCGAAAAAGCAGTTTTTGACTACGACTGTTCGGACGGGATCCCGACAGGTTATTCGCGCAAAGGTGGAGACTGCAACGACAACAACCGTTATGTCCACCCGAAAGCCGACGAACTCTGCAACGGGATTGATGACAACTGCGACGGCAAAATAGATCCTGAAAATTCCAAAGACTGCAACAAATACTACAAAGACCTTGATTATGACGGATCAGGAACAGACGAACACCGCTGTCTGTGCGTTTCAGAAGGCGATTTCCGCGCACTTGAAAGGGGCGACTGCAACGACAACAACCCAAAGGTGCATCCTGAAGCAAGAGAGATTTGCAACGATCTTGACGACAACTGCAACGGAGAAGTTGACGAAGGCGAAAATCTTACAGACTGCAGGCCGTTTTACCGCGATAATGACGGTGACGGATTCGGCATAGGCGACGACAGCAAGTGCCTATGCAAACCAACAGGGCTTTTCAGAGCTGACAAAACCGGCGACTGCAACGACAACAACCCCGAAATTTACCCTGGAGCCTACGAATATTTCGACAGACTTGACAACAACTGCAACGGCATAATTGACGAAAATCCGGGTAATCTTCCGCCGCCTCCGCCGCACAAAAAGAACTTCAAGCACTAAATTATTTACTAATTTTCTTTATTGAATTCGCAGAGTTTGAGAATTTTCTTATACATCGATTCAAAATGTTCGAAATTCAGAGACTGATATCCGTCTGAAAGCGCATTCGTCGGATTATAGTGAGTTTCAACGATAAGACCGTCGGCTCCCAAAACTACAGCCGCTTCTGAAACCTGCGGAACATATTTGAAGTTACCGACACTGTGCGAAGGATCAAGGATCACCGGAAGATGGGTAAGCCCTTTGATGATCGGGATCGCCGCAATATTCACAACACTTCGGGTCGAATCGTCGAACGAAGTGATCCCGCGCTCACAGAGAATAATGTTTTCGTTCCCTTCCGCCATAATGTATTCGGCACTCGAAAGGAATTCGTCTATCGTCGCATTTGCGGAACGCTTGAGCAGGATCGGCTTACTGCACTTTCCGAGCTCTTTGAGAAGCGAAAAATTCATCATATTTCTCGCTCCGACCTGAATAACGTCGATATACTGCTCGAAAAGATCGATATGTCTGACATCAACTATTTCCGAAACAGATTTCATATTGTATCTTTTTGCAGTCTCATTCAGAATTTTTACACCGTTTTCACCAAGCCCCTGGAAAGAATACGGGGAGGTTCTCATTTTAAACGTTCCTCCGCGAAGGAGCTTTACTCCGATGCCGGAAAGGAAAGCAGCTATCTTGTCAAGAGAATCAGCGCTTTCAACGCTACAAGGCCCTGAGATCATTGCAAAATCACCGCCAACATGGACACCGTCACCCAAGTCGACGACACTCTTTTCCCTATAATTTTTAGAAACCATGAAATAAGGCTTCGATATGTTGATTATGCGTTCGACACCAGGAAGAGATTTGAAACGCCCCACATCAGAAGTCGTAAGATCTCCGGTAACAGGAATAAGCACGTAACTCGAGCCCTCCAGAACAAAGAAGGACATCCCGTTCGCCGTAAGAGTCTCTCTTATATTGTCCAAAAATTCTTCGTTGGTTCCTTTTTTTACAACAATGATCATTTTGTAAATCCTGCCATTGATTTCATTCCGTCAATAATCTCTTTCACGCTTTCCCGTGATTTATTCAACAATTCAAAGAACTTAGCATCATCGAGAGGAACTCTCTCGGCCGTTCCCTGAAGTTCGATTATATTGCCGTTTTCAGAAAAAACAAAATTAAAATCGGTATCTGCGCGGGAATCTTTTTCGTAGTCCAAATCGATCACTACTTCGCCGTCAATGACGCCGCCGCTTATAGCTCCGATCCAGTTTTTAAGCGGATTTTCTGGAACGACGCCCTCTTCGACCAGCTTTCTGCATGCAAGTGCGACCGCCAGCATCCCGCCGTTTACCGAAGCGGTGCGCGTTCCGCCGTCAGCTTCCATGACATCGCAATCGATAAGCATCGTGATTCCTGAGATTTTTTCGAGATCGACCGCCATTCTGAGCGAACGTCCGATCAGGCGCTGGATTTCAGCAGTCCTGCCTGAAATTTTGGTTCTTTCGCGGGCGCTCCTGACGTTTGTAGAGCCTGGAAGAAGCGAATATTCGGCAGTGAGCCAGCCGCCGCTTTTGACGTGAGGAGGAACTTTGAAGTCAAGCGAAAGAGCTGTGATGACCTTCGTGTTTCCCGAAACCGAGAGCACCGAAGCGTAAGGATTTTTCAAGTAATTCGTAATAAATGAGTGTTCTCTCAAAGTTCTCTCCAATAAAAAAGTCAAATAATTATCCGTGTTTTTCCGAAATTCTGTCAAGAACGACTATCGAAACCACACCTATTATCATAAGCGCGATGCAGAGGAAGAAATATCCGCCGAATTCCTGCGGAAACACGTTCGCCTGCGAAACGATTTTCTCTTTTCCTCCGACAATTTCAACGATCGCTTCCCCTTTCCACGGCCAGATACTGCGAAGCGAACCAGCCATAAGACCGGTAAGAAAAGCAAGCGTCACGGAGTGCCATTTAGTGAGAAGCCAGTTGAAAAAGCGCGAAAATCCGATAAGTCCGGCGCCGCAGCCGAGACAGAAAACGATGATTACGAGGATACTGTTCAGACTGAACGGATTTTTGACCGCTTCGATGATGTACTCATATTTTTTGAGGACAAGAAGAATAAATGCACCGCTTATGCCCGGAAGGATCATCGCGCAGATGCTCAAAACACCGCAGAGGAAGATGAACCAGAGTCCGTTCGGGGTTTCGACCGGAATGAGCCCGACAAGAAAATAAGCCGCGACAGTGCCTGCCAGTATTGCAAACACCTCGGGAACACGCCATTTTATAGTCTTTCCTACGACATAGATCGAAGCGGCAATAAGACCGTAAAAAAGACTGTATGTCGGTTCAGGACACTCGTTGAGCAAAAATTTCATGATGTGCGCCAAAGAAACTATCGCAACGGCTACACCGAAGAAAAGAACCGCCAGGAAACGGGTGTGAAGATGCGCGACAGCACCTTTGATATCGAATGAGAGCAGTTTTTTCACACATACGGAGTCAAAAGACTTGATAGCGGCAAGAAGTTTCTGGTAGATACCGGCAATAAGCGCGATCGTTCCGCCCGAAACACCGGGAATGACGTTTGCTGCGCCCATGCAGAGACCTACTATAGCAAGAATAACTGCCTCTTTCCATGAATTCGGTCCGGGAGTAGCCATAATAGCCTTTTTAAAAGTGAGCTTTTCCATTTTACACCTTGATTTTATTAAGGATCTTATAGTCATTAAAATCGAGTGACACCGGGGTTATCGTTGCATAACCGCGCCTTATTTCGTGGCAGTCGCTGCCGTCGATATCGGCAAAACCAAATTGGTCACCGCCGATCCAATAATACTCTTTGCCGCGCGGATCGACCCTTTTTACAACATCGCCACCGTAAAACCTTTTGCCGAAAGGAGCCCATTTTATCGGTACTTTTCCGGACTTAGCTATGGTTTCCGGAATGTTTATGTTAAAGAGTTTAGGATTTTCGTAAAGCTCTGATTTTCCTATCTTTTTCTCAATTTCCGGAAGTATTTCGTCAAAAAAGAAATCGGCACATACGGTAAAAGTCCCGTTTTTGAACGCCGCGAAATCGGTGATGTAAAGAGAAACGGCAAAAGAAGTTATTCCGTCATAAAAAGTTTCCATTGCCGCCGAAACAGTACCGGAATAAGTGATATCGTCACCGAGATTTCCACCTTTATTTATGCCGGAAACAGCAAAAAGAGGCTTCTCGCCCATCAAAGCGTTGAGACCGATATAAACGGCATCTGTCGGAGTTCCGTGAACAGCAAAACGATTTTCTGCGAATTTTGAAACCCTGAGCGGAGCGCCAAGAGTTATCGAATGTCCGGCACCACTCTGTTCGTTGAGCGGCGCGGAAACAAAGCAATTCAGATTTCTCTTCGATGCGGAAACTTCCAAAGCCGACAAACCTGCGGCATAAATCCCGTCATCATTAGTGAGAAAAACCTTTTTCATTATAAACAAAAAATGGTCGGGATGACTGGATTTGAACCAGCGACCACCTGAACCCCATTCAGGTACGCTACCCAGACTGCGCTACATCCCGACCTATAGGAACAACTATTTGTTGTTGAGCCTGTCTTTCAGCACCTGGCTGTGATGGAAAGTCGCAACTTTTCTTTTGCTGATCGTCAAGGGTTTTTTGGTCTGAGGATTGCGTCCTCTTCTCTCTTTCTTTTCCTTAACGGTGAATTTACCGAAACCGCTGAGCTGGATCTCACCCTCTTTTGCAAGAGTGTCTTTCAACTCTTCAAAAAACATATCAACAAGTTCCGATGCATCTTTTTTATCGATTTTCATCTGCTCGTAACACAGGTCTGCAAGTTCAACTTTTGTTACACTCATTTTTTCCCCCAATTAATCAGTTAACGCCTCTGGCTTCTTCTATGATTCTGTCGAAAGCTTTCGGATCTTCAGCTGCGAGGTAAGCAAGAACCTTTCTGTCAATGTCAATATTTGCCTTATGAATCATATCCATGAATTTAGAATAGGAAAGACCTCTTTCTCTGACCGCCGAATTGATTCTCGTGATCCAGAGTTTTCTGAAATCTCTCTTTTTAAGTTTTCTGTGAGCAAACGCATAAGCCCAGCCTCTTTCTACGGTTTCCTTGGCAACTCTGTATCTTCTCGATCTTGCCATATAGTTGCCTTTTGCGGCTTTGAGTATCGTAGCTCTTCTTCTATTGGCTTTAAATCCTCTTTTTACTCTCATTTCTAACTCCTATTAAAGATAAGGAAGAAGTTTCTTCATCTGCGGAATGTCGCAGGTCTCGATGTATGCGCCCTTTCTCAGGTCTCTTTTTCTCTTGCGTGTTTTCTTCGTAAGGATGTGGCTTTTGAAAGGATGCCATCTTTTCATTTTACCGCTGCCGTTCGATTTAACTCTTTTCGCAGCAGCTCTATTAGTTTTCATTTTCGGCATAACAAATTCTCCTTAATTTTTCTGCGCTACCAACATTGTCATTTTTTTATTTTTAACAACACTATCCAATTCTATCGCGAGCTGGTCTTCTCCACCAAGTTCCTTAACGATAACATTAAGGTTTTCCAAGGCTTTTTCAGCAAACATGATTTCTCTGCCTCTGAAAAAAACGGTAAATTTGACCTTGTTCCCGTCCTCAAGGAATTTCTTGGCCTGACGAATTTTCGTCATAAGGTCGTGCGTGTCGGTGTTCGGACGGATCTTAAGTTCTTTGATTTCAACGACCACCTGATTAGCCTTAGCTTTTTTAGCTTTTTTCTTTAACTTGTAAAGATGCTTTCCGAAATCCATTATCTTACAGACGACAGGATCCGTGTTTGGGGAAACACAGACGAGATCCAGCCCAAATTCTCTTGCTTTTTCCAAAGCTTCCCGTCTCGTAAGAACACCCAGCACTTCGCCCGTGGGAGCAATCACCCGCATCGAAGGTGATTTTATAGTCTCGTTTACAAGACCAGGTGCAGGCTGTGCCGAATTGCCTGATTCCGGCTTAGCAGGCTTCATCAATAGTAGACTCCGTTGTAATTTTCCGAGTTCAACTTAGCAAGGAAATCTTCCGTTGCAAAAGTTTCCTGTTCTCCGCCTCTCTTTCTGACTGTTATAGTCTTGAGATCGGCCTCGTTATCGCCTATTACAACGATGTAAGGAACTTTCTGAACAGACCATTCACGAATTTTATATCCAACTTTTTCGTTTCTGTCGTCAAGTTTGACTCTGATTCCGGTTTCAACAAGTTTCTGAACGAATTTGTCAGCAGTTTCAGCATGTTTTTCGGAAACAGGAAGAACTGCGACCTGAACCGGAGCGAGCCACATCGGGAAAGCACCTTTGAAGTGCTCGATAAGAACACCGAAGAAACGCTCGATCGAACCAAGCAGAGCTCTGTGGAGCATGATCGGACGATGTTCCTGACCGTCTTCGCCGACGTAGGAAATGTCGAATCTTTCCGGCAGGTTGAAATCGACCTGAACCGTTGAAAGCTGCCAGAGTCTGCCGATCGAATCGGTGATGTTTATATCGATTTTCGGACCGTAGAACGCACCGTCGCCTTCCTGGATCTCCCACGGAAGACCGGATGCTTCAAGAACATCCTTCAATGCGCCTTCAGCCCTGTTCCAGACTTCGATCTCGCCGACATACTCTTTCGGACGTGTGCTGAGGAAAAGTTTGAAACTTTCGAATTCAAAACTCTTCAGCATGAAAAGCGAGAAATCGAGAACGCGCTTGATTTCTTCTTCAAGCTGGTCAAGTCTGCAGAAAAGGTGAGCATCGTCCTGAGTGAACCCGCGGACGCGCTTCAAACCGTTGAGAGTTCCCGATTTTTCATATCTGTAAACCGTGCCGAGTTCAGCCCATCTGAACGGGAATTCGCGGTAGCTCCATTTTTTTCTCTTGTAGAGCATTACGTGGAACGGGCAGTTCATCGGTTTTACATAATAATCTTCGCCGTCTATGTCCATCGGATTGTACATTCCGTCTTTGTAGAAACCGAGGTGACCGCTCGTTTCCCAGAGAAGGCTTCTTCCGATGTGCGGAGTGAAAACAAGGTTATATCCGTTTCTTACGTGCTGTTTTCTCCAGAAATTCTCGATGACCGTTCTGACTATGCCGCCGTTCGGAGTCCAGAGAACGAGTCCGCCGCCGACATTTTCAGAGAAGGTGAAAAGATCAAGGTCTGCACCGATTTTTCTGTGGTCTCTCTCTTTCGCTTCTTCAAGCATTTTGAGATATTCGTCCAAGGATTCCTTGTTCGGAAATGCAGTCGCATAAATTCTCTGGAGCATGCTTTTGTTTTCATCGCCTCTCCAGTATGCACCTGCAACAGACATAAGTTTGAAAGCCTTTACGAAACCTGTGTTCGGAACGTGAGGACCGCGGCAGAGGTCAACGAAATCGCCGTTATAGTAGAGTGAAACGAAAGGTTCGCCCAGATCTTCAATGATTTCGACTTTATAATTTTCACCCATTTTGGTGAAAAGCTCGATCGCCTCTTCTTTTGTTACGACCTTCCTGATAAAAGGCTGCTTTTCTTTGACGATCTCGGACATCTTCTTTTCGATAGCCTCGAAATCATCGACCGAAAAACGGTGTTCCGAATCAAAATCGTAATAAAAACCGTTTTCTATCGAAGGACCGATAGTAACTTTCGTGCCGGGGAAAAGCTTCTGGACTGCATCAGCCATGATGTGGGACGCAGAGTGGCGCATGATTGCGACACCTTCCGGCATCTTCATCGTGATGACCGACATATTGCCAGACTCGACTTCAGCCGTAACATCAACGAGTTTATCGTTTATAGAAACAGCAACAGCCGCTTTTGCAAGACCTTCGCCTATTACACGCTTTATGAACGATAACCAGTTTTCAGAAATTTCGGATTCGATTTTATTCCCGTCGGGAAGTATTACTTCAAACATATCAACCTCAAAAGAAACATGGTAGGCCCGAGTGGGATCGAACCACTGACCCCTGCTACGTCAAAGCAGTGCTCTCCCGCTGAGCTACGAGCCCACACATGAACAAGAAAATTGCCGCGCTTTATAATCAAATGTTTCACCGATGTCAATATTTTTTCCACAAACAGATAGAAATATTTGATTTTATTTGCATTTTTCAGCATTTTCGATTTCTTTAAAGAACTCAAACATTCTCAAAACCGACACAACATAGCGTTTTGTCTCAGGATTTTCGTAAATTTTTCCGGCAAGTCCGCCGCTTTTTTCGGTCGGTCTTTTCTCAGTCGAATAAGTTCCGCCGTTGTAGCCTGACAAAGTCTTGACGAGATCTCCTTTGTTGTATGTTAAAAGCGCAGCAAGAAACTTCACTGAACATTCAACTGCATTTCGCGGAACATTCAGCGTTTTGTAGTCGCACCCGAGAAGTTTCGCCGTTTGAGGCATTATCTGTGTCAGTCCGTAAGCCCCTGCCGCGCTCTTCGCATCTACTTTTCCGCGCGATTCGACATATATCACGGCCTTTATAAGCGCCGGATCCATAACTTTTTTACCGCCGTCAGTAGAAATATACGGATATTTTTTCACCGATTCTTCGATAATCACCGAATATTCAGCCTCGATCAGTTCTGCCGCCATCATATCAACACTTGTATAAAGCATAAAAAACAGAGCAAAAAGCAAAAAATCCTCCGGTCAAAGCCCGAAAATACTCTTTTTCCTGTCACTTTTCTGCAAATCTTTTTCCTTGTTTTCATCACTCAGAAACTGGAGATACGACCCTGCAGAATCGCGGTCGAACTGCTCTTTCATCACCTTCAGATCAAGGTTTTTGCGTATATGTTCCAGAGTTTCGGCCGAAATATAGCTTGCCTGCATCAGGTTGGCGAGCCCCAAAGCCTCGATGTTGTCGTTCGCCCTCGCATCCTTGAGGTATTCTTCGTAGTAACGCCTGAACATTTCACCGCGCACCGCATCGTTTTTCATCTCGTATTCCATTCCCGATTCGAGCCAGGCCTTGTGAACGATCTTCTGCGAACTTTCGGCATGGATAAAATCTTTTCCCGACTGCGCTGCGGCCGGAAAAAGCTCAGGAAAAACAAGATGCCCGCCGTAATTTTCAAGCAGCCTGTCGTGATATTCGCCGAGTTTTCTCCCCCACCCCGAAACATATCCGGCATACTTTCCGCTGCTCGCCGTTTTTCCTCCGGCTTCAGAAACGAATTCAGCAGCTTCTCCAAGATCGGGATAAATTCCGCTGAGCCCTTTTTCTACTTCGGCAAGCCACTCTTCTGCACTCCTGTTTTTAAGCTCGCTGCCGATTTTCAGTACCTTTGCAGCTTCCTCGCTCCTCTTTTTTATAGCGGAAACAATTTCGGCAAACTGCCCGAGATATTCGATGAACCGCTCCGTTTCGGCAGTCCGGCTGTCGATCGCAAGCTCGTTAATCATGATCATCTGCGTTGCCAGCAGAGCGTCAGTCTCAGGACTTTCGACCACGACCTGCGCCGAAAGAAGAAAAGTTCCGAACAAAAAAACAGCAAAAACAAAAAACCTCATTCGACACTCCAAAATCATTCACTCAATTATTTTAAAAGCATAATTAAGATATTGTCAATAAAATTCTAACAGATATTTAACTTCAGACTTTTCTGATAAAACCGAACTTTTTTCTGACCATATTAAAACTTGTTTCGAAACTGTCAGGAACAGAAAACTCAGTTTCGCCTTCTTCTGCGAGGCGCGCAATCGCTTTTGAGACAACGACCTGAAAAAGATTTGCCGGGTAAATTTCCGGCACATCGCTGCTTTGCGGCAGACCGATCCTGATTACCGGAATTGAGAGTTTCATCGCGGCAAGAAAGAGCGTCACAGTTCTCTCAAGAATAGTTTCAACACTTTCCATCCGCGCGCTTCCAGCCGATATTTCCCGCTCGACCGGCGTGTTTTTAAGCGGAACGAAAGGATAAATCCTTATAAAATCGGGACGTAAAACAGAAAGTGCGTCACATGAAATTTCGACATCTTCTTCTGTTTCATAAGGAAAACCCGTCATAAACTGCAAGCCGACCGCGATTCCTGCATTTTTCAGGAGCTTGACCGCATTTCCGACACATTCCGCAGAGTGTCCGCGCTTCATTTTTTCGAGAAGGATCTCAGACATGCTCTGAACACCGAGTTCGACCACTTCAAAATGATTGTTTTTCAGGATCTCGACCCGTTCTTCGTCGATTTCATCAGGTCTTGTCGAGCAGCGCAGAGCATTGACGGAGCCGTTTGCAACGAATCCGGCCCCTTTTTCGATGTAGCTCATCATTTTTTCGCGGGGAAGTGCGGTGAAAGTGCCGCCGTAAAACGAAATTTCGGTCCTTTCGCGCGGTCTTGACCACGAAAGATAGCTTTTTACGGCATTTTCGACATCTTCCAAAGTCGGTTCGGTAACTCCGGTGACATCGCGCTGGTTGCAGAAAGCGCACTGCCTTTTGCATCCCAAATGAGGAATAAACACCGGAATTATAAGAGGTTTTTGTGTTGCGGCAACGAATTTGAACATTTTAGAATTCAAAAGCCGCTTTTAATGCGGCGTGGTCGGAAGAACCGAGATAATACAAACTCGGAGCATCTTTTACGACTTCGGCAGAACCTGTCTTGTACGAACCGAGATCACTTTTGACCCAGAAAATGTGGTCGAGTGCGATCGCAGCGCCGCGGTATGAATAAGTCGCCTGATCATTGGAAGAAAGTTCGCCTGCAACTCTGACAAACGAAGACTCGTTTTCTAAAGACTGCAGAGTGTCGCTTCCGGGCTCGTCGTTCAAGTCTCCGCCCATGACAATCAGCGCGTCAGGATATTTTTTAACAGTGTTTTTGAGTATCTTTGCGGCTGCAGCAGCTTCGGCAAGTCTCCTTGGAGCATCATCGTCGGCTTTTGACTTGAAATGAGCTGAAAAAACTATGATTTTACGGCATCCTAATTCGATATGGGTTTCAAGAAAAGTGTGAGAAAACGTGGTTTTCCCTCCTTCACATCCGGCACAATCTATCTGTTCGGGATGAAGGTTTTTGTAAGTGATTTTTCCTTTTGTCATAACACCGGTATCGACCGAAGCCTTGGCGCCTTTTTCACCGAGATAGAACTCATCATAAGCGCCTGATTTTTCGAACAAATCTTTAAGGCACGACTCTTTTTCGACTTCCTGCAGAAGTATTATATCTGCACCGATCTTCTTCACAGAATCAGCAAGATCCCTGACTTTTGCGTTATACTCCGAATCGCTCGGAACGCTCTCGAAATCGGACCCTGAGCAGTATTCTGAATCACAAATTTTGTCGAAGAACAAATGAGTGTTGTAAGTACCGATAACTACTGAATTTATCTTCTCGGCATCCGGAGCCGTGCACGGGTCTTCCGGTTCCGAAGGTTCAGTTGATTCAGTAGGCTCGCCCGGTTCGGTCTGTTCTGTTGATTCAGTCGGTTCAGTTTGTTCAGTCGGTTCGGTCTGCTCCGTTGATTCTGCCGGTTCAGTTGACTCAGTCGGATCGACGACATCGGCATTTTCCGTGTTTTCATACGTTTCTTCGCAACCGGAAAAACTTAAAACGAGTAGTGAAAATGCCAGAACAGCAAGAATTTTTGTCATTAAAAACAAATACTTATTCACTTTTTTCACCGTTTCTTACGAAGTATTCGTCAACAAGTTTTCCGGCAATCCCGAGATAAGTTGAAGGAGTGAGTTTTTTGAGCTTTTCTTTAACATCCGCCGGGACTTTTTCAAGCGAATCGATAAATTCATCAAGCGCTGCACGCTCGATTTTCTTGCCGCGGGTAAGCCCTTTCAGTTTTTCATAAGGATTTTCTTCGCCGTAGACCCTCATGACTGTCTGAACCGGCTCAGCTAAAAGTTCAAGGTTTTCTTCAAGATCTTCCGCGATTTTCGGATAGTTTACTTCGATTTTCGACAAACCTTTTTTGCAGTTTTTAAGACTTATCAGAATGTAGCCGAAAATAATGCCGATATTTCTAAGAACCGTCGAATCGGTAAGGTCGCGCTGAAGTCTCGAATTGAGGAGTTTCGTGCTCAGATGTTCCATGAGAGAAATCGCAACACCCGAATTTCCTTCACTGTTTTCAAAATCTATCGGGTTTATTTTATGCGGCATCGTAGATGATCCGACCTCGCCTTCCTTCGGTTTCTGCTTGAAGTATGCAAGCGAAATATATGTCCAGATATCCCTGTCCATATCGATAAGCGTTGAACAGATGCGGATAAGTGTGTGAAATATTTCGGAAATATAGTGATAGTTGTTGATCTGCGTAGTCCAGATGAGCGGTTTTGCACCTAAAGAATTTGAAATGAAATCTTCTGCTGCTTTCAGCCAGTCGACATCAGGTTTTGCCGCAACGTGAGCGTTCCAGTTGCCCGTCGCACCGCTGAATTTGCACTCGACTTCGATCTTTTCGAGAATATCGAGTTCGCGTCTGAAACGTGCCGCAAAATTTATGAATTCCTTACCCACAGTCGTCGGAGTGGCAGGCTGTCCGTGAGTGCGGGCCATCATCGGAACAGCTTTGTTTTCACGAGCCAAGGTTTCAATTTTTTCAAGCACTTCTCTCAAAGTATCGCAGACGATTTTTTTACCTTTTTTGATCATCAGAGCGTAGGAAGTGTTATTGATGTCTTCCGATGTGCAGCAGAAGTGGACCCACTCTTTCAAGTGGCCGAGTCCGCGGTTTTCAAGCTGATCTTTGACATAGTATTCGACCGATTTTACGTCGTGGTTCGTAACAGACTCGAACTTTTTGACCATAAGTCCGCTCTCAGTGTTGAACCCCGTGTAAATCGCGTCGATCGCTTCTATTACTCCCTGCGGCGCATCGTCAAAACCGAGCTTTGCAAGAATGAATTTCAGCCATTCGACCTCGACAAAAACACGGTGTTTGATAAGACCATATTCTGAAAAAATATCCCTGAGTTCGTCGGTGTGCTTCGCATAACGTCCGTCAACTACCGAAATCGCGTTCAAATTGTTCATTTCCCCCTCCGAAAAACAAATTCGCCGAAGTATAGTTTTAAATATCAGTTTTTCAATATTTTATTCCGGTTTAAGATTCTTTCTTTCCCGACACAGATGCAATAATCTTTATTTTTCCGACTTTTCCCTTATAATCATTCGTTTTTGTTTGTTTCGTTTATGAGGTCTATTATGAAAAAGTTACAGATGATTGCTGTTTTGATTTTAACCCTGTTATTCGTTTCAGCGTGCGTTCCCGATGAAGATGACGATGAAGGTTTCCTGAACAATGACCAGACCGATACCGTCTCGGGAGGAGATTCTGGCATTGATTCCGACACGACGAACGATAATCTTCCTGACGATCAGCAGGATACCGATAGCGACACTTCGGACACCGCTCCTGATAATACGGACACAGCAAACGATCCTGTTGACCCGACAAATCCGACTGATCCTACAAATCCGACTGATCCTACAAATCCGACTGATCCTACAAATCCGACTGATCCTACAAATCCGACTGATCCCACGAATCCTACCGATCCGACCGAGCCGGAACCGACTCCTGAGGAAAAGTGCCTTGAAGCCGGCGGAACATGGGGCGGCGGCAAGTGTACGAAAGAGGAAAACTGCGGCGACAAGCCTGCAAACACCGAGTGGAACAGTAACGACAAGTTTACCCAGACATTGAACGGCACCGAGTGGATCCCGGCAGCCAAAGAGGCAGAGTACGGCGAGGGAGAATGCGGTTACAAATGTGCTGAAAACTATTTCTGGAACGATACTGCATGCATCGATCCGTGCGGATCTAACCCGTGCGCAGAAACGGATAACGCTGTATCAGGCAGCTGCAACGCCACTGATGCGGCTACATTCACCTGCGACTGCATAGATGAATACCATTGGGAAAACAATGAGTGCACATCCAACTTGAAAACAGAAGTAGAGTGCACGGCAATGCCGGACAATGCGCATTGGAATACGGAAGGCGGAGTAACTCCGGTCATCGATCAGAACTGGATCTGCGAAAATGATGAATGCGGCTGGTCTCCGTCAATGGAAGGACAAAACGGCACCCAGACGGAAGGATGCTATTTTTCATGCAATGAAAATTACGATTGGATTGTTGCAAGTGAAATCGGAAAGTGCCTGCAGGAATGCAGTTTAACAAGCGAAACGCCCTGCAAAGATTCCGCAAACGGCCGCATCTGGTCAGCGAGAGCTCAATATGCAAAAGATTGGAGCGAAGCAAAAGCATACTGCGCGGATCTGGAAGAAGGCGGATATCCGAAAGGCACATGGCAGCTGCCGACGATCAGTGACCTCAGGACGATAATCGTCAAATGCACTTACAATATGCCTGAGGGAAGCTGCGGAGTCACGGATGAGTGCGCGACCTCTTCCTGCTACGACAATCTGAAATGCAACAACACAAATCACAGTGAGTGCAAATCGGATACTTCTGGCTGCGGTTCCCACAGCAAACTGTGCGAAACGAACTCTCTCTGGTCTATCTCCCAAAAAGACGGAAGCGGCGTCTGGGTCGTAAAATTTTCAGAAGGCAACATAGGATATGCGGCAACAAACGACACCCGCTACGTCCGCTGCGTCATAAAGTAAAAAAAATCGCTCCGATTTCTTGTCTTTCGACGAAAAATCCCTATGCTGTGAAGGCTCTTTAAACATTTTTGGCAACATTTTTTTCATGGGAGAAAGTTATGCAGAAAAAAACCGTATCACCGAAAGGCAAAAAGCAGACAAAGTACATTTTTATCACCGGCGGAGTCGTGAGTTCATTAGGAAAAGGGATCACTTCGGCATCGCTCGCCCTCATTCTTAAAAGCCGCGGATATCAGGTTTTTATGCAGAAACTCGATCCTTATCTCAATGTCGACCCAGGCACGATGAGCCCTTATCAGCACGGCGAAGTTTTTGTTACCGATGACGGCTACGAGACTGACCTCGACCTCGGCCACTACGAGCGTTTCGCAGGTGTCCACTGCACAAGGGCTTCAAGCTACACTTCGGGAAGGATTTATTCGTCTGTCATCGCGAAAGAGCGCGCCGGAGCATATCTCGGCGGCACGGTCCAGGTCGTTCCGCATATCACGAACGAAATAAAAGACGCATTCCGTTCGGCAGCTGAAAGCGGTGCCGATATCGTTCTCTGTGAAATCGGCGGAGTCGCAGGCGACATCGAATCGCTTCCGTTTCTCGAGGCTGCAAGACAATTCAGATTTGAAGTAGGCCCCGAAAACAGCTGCTTCGTCCACCTCACGCTCGTGCCTTACCTCAAGGCTGCGGGAGAGCTCAAGACAAAGCCTTCGCAGCATTCAGTCGCCGAACTCAGAAACATCGGTATCATTCCCGACATCCTCGTATGCCGCACCGAAATGACGATACCCAAAGAACACCTTGAAAAACTGGCACTTTTCTGCAACGTCAGAAAAGAGTGCGTAATCGAAGAAAAGGACGTGACTGATTCGGTTTATTCAGTTCCGCGCGAACTTTTAAAGCAGGAGCTCGACCTCAGGATCCTTGAGCAGCTGCGCCTTCCGATAAAACCTGTTATCCACACAGAATGGGATACGCTTGTCCGCAAGGCGACAAAGCCGAAATACGAATGCACGATCGCTCTTGTCGGCAAATACATCGCGATCAGAGACGCCTACAAGTCGGTCCATGAAGCGCTTCAGCACGCCGGAATGGCAAATAACGCCAAAGTCCACGTCGAATGTATCGAAGCGGAAGATTTGGAAAAGAATAAAAACATCCTCAAAAAAGTTGACGGGATCCTTATCCCCGGCGGCTTCGGCACAAGAGGTGTGAACGGCAAGTGCATCGCGATAAGATACGCCCGTGAAAACAAGATCCCGCTGCTCGGAATATGCCTCGGCATGCAGTGCTGCGTGATCGAATACGCAAGAAACGTTCTCGGTTGGAAAGACGCGAACTCGACTGAATTCGACACAAAGACGAAACACCCCGTCATCGACCTCATGGACGAACAGAGAAAGGTCACCGCAAAAGGCGGCACGATGAGGCTCGGAGCATATCCGTGCAACCTCAAAAAAGGTTCTGTCGCGGCAAAACTCTACAAGAGCGAATCCATCAGCGAACGTCACCGCCACCGCTACGAATTCAACTACGACAGCAAGTTCCGCGAAGAACTCGAAAAGGCGGGGCTCAGGATCGTCGGAACTTCGCCTGACGGCAAACTTGTCGAGATGATAGAGCTCGACAATCATCCTTACTTCGAAGCATGCCAGTTCCACCCTGAATTCAAGAGCAGACCGACCGATCCCCATCCTCTTTTCAACGGTCTTGTAAAGGCGGCGCTTGCGAGAAAAAAAGAGAAAAAATAATTATAACAGCATGAAATATATTGTAATTGAAGATCAAAACAAGTCTGAGAAAAACAAGTGTCACGATACAAAGTTATCCTTTTCTGGAGCTGACTTTGAGACAGATGATCCAGAAATTCCAGAGAAAATCAGACAGATGATGCAACTCTACGAATACGGAGACGGTTCTTTCGCCCAGGAGAAGAAAAATTTCCTTCGACAAGGCGAGTTTATGAAGGATTATGAGGATAATTATCAGGATTGGTTTTTAACATGTTCATTATCCCAACCAACATATCATAATCTTTCTGTTAACCAACTGAGACAATATTTTACGTGGAGAGCAGCGGTACGAAAAGGCGATACCATGTTCTCTACCAATCAGGCATACTTACACCTTTATCTCAGCGAACTGCTGTGCGGGATCGGAGTCAATTCTCCGGAAGAAGCTCTTAAAAAAATGCAGGATTTGGATGGAGCTTTACGCTACGGATATGGAGCTAACAAGATAAAGGAATATCTCCCATATTGGATATTCGAATATTCAGTTATTCATTCTATGCCGCTTGATATAATTATGCAGTGTGCCAATCCTTTCATGTATTATATTGCACAAGATACTTATATCGCAACACTCAAAAACCCCGTTTCAAAAAAGGATGATGAGATATTTTTGGCGCTCAGTTTTTTTGCCGAAAAAGGTCTGTTCTCAACTCCTGTTGTTTCTGAAGGCGGAAGCAGAGGAAAGCACCTTTTTGCCGAACTCTGGAAATATGTTTCAGTCAGATACAATGAAGAAGATACCGACTTTTTTACGGAGTGTTTCGGACAACCAAAAATTTATAAATGGTACCCTCTTTTTTATTCTATGTTTAGTGACATATGCAATGATTCCGACAAAGAATGCGTTCTCAACGAGTGCAGGAAATTTTTCTGCTTTGATGGAATATGGTATGCAGAATATTATAGAGAAGCACCAATCAACAAAGAAAAGTTTAACGCACTGCTTCACGAAGCAGAAAGAGTTTTCCGCAAATACTTGAAAGTTGGAAGAGCTCTGCGCCAGAAACCTGATGAAACCTGGGCGACACAGTATGCTGAAGCTGCCATTGCAGCCGATAAAAAAGCGGAGATCGAAGCAAAAAGACCGAAAATAAACATCGACCTTTCAGGACTCGACAAAATAAGAAGCGATGCGGCCATAACAAGAGAAAGTCTTCTTACCGAAGAAGAGACCGAAGAAGAAATCAAAACTGATTCGACCTCGGAAAACAATGAAAACAGCCTCCTCGATGCAGTTCACACCGAAATCCTGCGCACACTCCTCAAAAACGGCTCAGCCGACGAGTACATAAAAGCGGCTCACCTCATGCCCTCGGTCGTTGCCGACACCATAAATGCCGCCCTGTTTGACGAGATCGGCGACAATATCCTTGAATGTGACGGAAAAACTCTTAAGATCGTTGAAGATTATGTTGAAGAAGTTATAAATATGCTGGAGAAATAAATGGCTGAAGAAAAGAGAATCATTCCCAAGCGTATTGCACAAACAGTCATAAATTCGCTGAAAGGCGGCGTTGTTCCGAGGATCGGGCTTCCGTATATCGCTGTCGGGAGGAAAAACGAGATCGCGGCGCTGCTTCACGATGTCGATATCATTGCGGAAGGAGGGGCTTCGTTCCGTTTTATAGTCGGAAAATACGGCTCGGGAAAGAGTTTTCTGATCCAGACGATCCGCAACTATGTGATGGATAAAGGTTTTATCGTCGCAGATGCCGATCTTTCGCCCGAAAGAAGACTTCAGGGAACTCACGGACATGGTTTGGCGACCTACCGAGAGTTGATAGGCAACCTTTCGACAAAAACGAAACCGGAAGGGGGTGCGCTGACCCTTGTTCTTGACCGCTGGATAAACACGGTGCAGTCTGAGACAATGCAGGAATACAGCTTTTCGCCAGATGATCCGGCTTTGACCGCGGCTGTCGACCGGAAAATTTACGCCGTCACTTCGGCTGTAAGCGAACTTGTCCACGGGTTCGAGTTCGCGCGGCTTCTTTCGCTCTATTACCGCGCATATTCCGAGGGAAACGACGAAACAAAAATGAAAGTCGTCCGCTGGTTCCGTGCCGAATACGCGACAAAACGCGAGGCAAAGGAAGAACTCGGAGTGAACATCATAATCACCGACGACGACTGGTACGACTATCTCAAACTTTTCGCCCTCTTTTTCAGGCTCGCCGGATACGCCGGAATGATGATAATGATCGACGAACTTGTGAACATCTACAAGATCCCGAATTCGATAACTCGCCAGTATAATTACGAAAAAATGCTCACGATGTATAACGACACATTGCAGGGGAAAGCCCGCTATTTAGGGATAATCATGGGTGCTACACCGCAGGCGGTCGACGACAAAAGACGCGGAGTTTACAGCTATGAAGCACTCCGTTCGCGCCTTGCCGAAGGAAAATTTTCGAGAGAGGGTGCCCGTGACATGCTTGCGCCGGTCATACGCCTTGAGCCTCTGACAGCCGAAGAGATGCTAGTTCTCTGCGAAAAACTTGCCGATATGCACGCCTCGCTTTACGGTTACCAGCGCAAGATCAATGTTAACGACCTCTCGTCCTTCATAAAACTTGAATACGGAAGGATCGGAGCGGATAATAACATTACTCCGCGTGAAGTCATCAGAGATTTTATCGAACTCCTTGATCTGATGTATCAGCATCCAACTATGACAATGGCCGACCTCATGCAGTCGGATGATTTCACCTACACTAAATCGGAAGCCGTTTCCGATGAGACCGAGGAAGATTTCGCGGAGTTCACGATATGAACGTTTTCGCAAGATACGCACCGTTTATTCAGGATTATATCTACCGCAGCGGCTGGAAAATGCTCCGTGCCGTGCAGAATGCAGCGGGAGAAGCTGTTTTCGGGAGCGACAGCAACGTTCTGATATCGGCTTCGACCGCTTCAGGAAAGACCGAGGCGGCGTTTTTCCCGATCCTGAGCTTGCTTGAGGAAAATCCGTCATCAAGCGTCGGAGTTCTCTATATCGCACCTCTCAAAGCACTTATCAACGACCAGTTCGGAAGGATAAACGAACTTTGCGAAGAAGCGGCTATCCCTGTTTACCGCTGGCACGGCGACGTTCCGCAGACACAGAAAAGAAAACTCATAAAAAAGCCGGAGGGAATTCTTCAGATAACGCCCGAATCGCTTGAATCGCTTCTGATAAACAAGCATATGGAGATCCCTTCGCTTTTCGGAGACCTGCGTTTTGTCATCGTTGACGAGATCCACTCTCTTTTGCGCGGAGACAGAGGAATGCAGACTTTCTGCCTTATTGAAAGGCTCTGCCGCATTGCAGGGTGCGACCCGAGAAGAATAGGCCTTTCGGCTACGATAGGGGATCCCGAAGCGGCTGGAAAATTTCTTTCCGCAGGAAGCAAAAGAGAAACCGTGATCCCGCGTTTCGACGGCGGAAAAGAAGTGTGGCGGCTCAGCATGGAGCATTTTTACAACACAGATCCGCAGGCTGATTCCGATGAAGAAATTCCGGAAGAAACTCCGGAAGAAGAACCGACCGATACCGCTCCCAAAGCGGCTGATCCGGGACTTGCCTATATTTTCGAGCATACACGCGGCAAAAAGTGTCTTGTTTTTACAAATTCGAGAGAAGAGTGCGAATCGGTCTGCCAGAATCTGCGGCAGTACTGCGAAATAAACCGCGAGCCGGAGCGTTTTTTGATCCATCACGGCAACCTTTCGGCTTCATACCGGGAGAGTGCGGAAGAAGATATGAAAGACGACTCTTCGCTTAAATCGGTATGCGCGACAGCCACGCTGGAACTAGGTATCGACATCGGCAGACTTGAGCGCGCTTTCCATATCGATGCCCCTTTTACAGTTTCAGGTTTTCTGCAGCGGCTCGGAAGGACCGGCAGACGCGGAGACCCGTCAGAGATGCACTTTGTCATGCGTGAAGACCACCCGGAATCGAGGGCGATGATGCCGGAACTCATTCCGTGGTATCTTGTTCAGGGGATCGCGCTGGTGCAACTTTACATCGAGGAGCGTTTTGTCGAGCCGCCTAAAACAGACAGGCTTCCATTCAGTCTGCTCTACCACCAGACCATGAGCACGCTTGCCTCTTGCGGAGAGATGACGCCTGCAGAACTTGCCTCGAAAGTGCTTCCTCTCAACTGCTTCAAAAGGATAACTGCTGACGACTACAAAATCCTGCTCAGGCATCTGATCAATATCGGCCACATCAGCCGCACCGAAAACGGCGGTCTCATCGTCGGACTTGCCGGAGAGCGCATCGTCAGCAACTTCAAATTCTACGCGGTATTTCAGGAAAATATCGAATATTCGGTTAAAACAGGCTCCGAAGAGCTCGGCACGATCGTGAAACCGCCGCCAGCAGGTGAAAAGATCGCGATCGCAGGGCGTGTCTGGGCAGTCGACGAGGTCGATCACAAAAAGAGGATCGTTTACTGCACGCTTGTCAAAGGGAATATTCCCGCATATTTCGGCGATGTCGCGGGGGATATCCACACTCACATTCTGGAGCGGATGAAAGGAGTCCTGACTGAGGACAAAGTTTATCCTTACCTCATGCGCCATGCCCGCTGCAGACTTAGTGACGCAAGGGAAACTTTCAAAAAATCGCTGGCCGTAAATTCTCCGCTCGTTCATTTAGGCGGCAATATGTGGGCGCTTTTTCCGTGGCTCGGAACTTACGCTTTCATCGCACTCGAGCGCTTTCTTAAAATACGCTGCGCCTCAAAGCTTGGACTTAAAGGTCTTGCCCCGTCGAGGCCTTATTTCATGCAGTTCACGATGAAAGCCGACCCCGAAACTTTCTATAAAGTCGTTTCCGAAGAGGCTTTGAAAGGGATCGACCCGATGGAACTCGTCTATCCGAAAGAAAATCCCGTTTTTGAAAAATATGACGAATTTATTCCTATTGACCTTGTGAGAAAAGGTTTTGCACTAGGGATTCTCGATGTAGAAGGAATGAAAAAGCGCGTACTTGAATGGTCTCAAAAAACCGATTCAAACCGGAGTTGAAATGCCGCTCAGTATTTCAGGCAAAACAGTTGAAATTTTTACAAAAACCAATTCTGACAACGAGATTCCGTTAGTGATTCTTCACACATTTCAGGGTGAAGGAAAGGAAGTTTTCGAGAAGTGCGCAGAACTAGGCTGCGATAATTTCGCCCTTACCGCTATCGGAAATCTCAACTGGAATCATGACCTTTCTCCATGGCCGACTCCGACTATAGGAAACAACAAATACGGTTTCGGCGGTGCAGACGGATATATCAAAAAACTGACAAATGAAATTATACCTGAAATCCGAGCAGAACTTGGCTTTGAGCCTGAATTCAGGGCGATTGCAGGCTATTCGCTTGCCGGACTTTTCGCCATTTATACCGCATACAAAACCGATATTTTCAGCCGTGTCGCAAGTGTCTCCGGATCGCTCTGGTTTCCCGGATTCACTGAATTCGCCGAAACAAACAATTTCGCGAGAACCCCTGATTTAATCTATCTTTCGCTGGGAGAAGCCGAAGCGAAAACCCGCGACAAAAACCTCGCTCCGGTGCGGAAAAACACCGAAAAACTCGCTGAAATCTATAAATCACACAAAATTCCGACAATCTTCGAATTAAATCCCGGGAACCACTTCACTGAAACTATTTTGAGAACGGCAAAAGGGATTAAGAATTTATTGGATTAAGCCTTTTTCCCGACGACCTTATTCGCCGCGACACAGACAGCCATCGTTATGAGCATATCGGGAAGAGTGTTTCCGAGAATGAAATCGACTGTCATGAGATAGCGGTAAAGCACGAAACCGATTACCCAGACAACGAGATTTGTCCAGACGAAGGGCTTTTCGATCGCGCGGCGTTTCAGAATGAAGAAATCCGCGATCAAAACCGCTGTCATCGGGGCAAAAACAGAGCCGATGAGATAGAGGAAATCGGTGATATCATCCATGTTGAAGAGCATCGCGCCGATAGTTCCGAGAACTGCTGCCGCGACTGCAACTGCCTTGGATTTGAGCTTAGTTGAGACTGATTCAGCCGAAATTCCTGCCGAATATGCATCCAGAAATGTGGTCGTGACTGTCGAAAAGATGATGATGACAAGTCCTGCGCCGAGTCCTGCTTTGATCATTATCTGGGCGAGGTCGCTTTCGCCTGTGAAAATCGCGGCTCCCATGCCGATCGTGTACATCCAGCAGCTTACAATGCCATAGATTACCGCGCTGACTGCCGATGCCTTTACCGGTTTTTCAGCTTTGCTTGTGTAGTCGCTGATGAGAGGAAGCCATGAAAGGGGCATTGCCGCAGAAAGTTCTACAGCCGCGCCGAAACTCATGGCATCTTCGCCAGATATTGCAACGCCTTCGCCGGTAAAAATTTTAACGCTTAAAATCACGGTGAGAACAAGAAGAGCCGTAACTGCCACGCTATTGATTTTGGTGACATTGACGATCCCGAACATTACCCAGAGGACAATGAGAATGCCGATCACAAGCGCCCAGACCCAGTTTCCTGCCGAAACGAGACCGTTTGCCGAAAGGGCTCCGTCATAGATCATTATTCCGGTCCAGCCTAAAAGCTGCATGATGTTGAGAACGGCAAAGAGTATTCCCCCTTTTTCGCCAAAACTCATTTTTACGGAATCCATCGCGCTGAGTCTAACTTTTCCGCCGACAACTCCTGCAAGAAAAAGCATCGCGCAGCCTATGATGTGACCTAAAATTATCGCCAGAAATCCGTTTTTGAAGCCAAGCGGAGCGAAGTAAGTTCCCGTGAGAATTTCTGCGATCGATACCGCAGCGCCGAACCATATAAAGCTGTTTTCAAGAAGAGAGGTTCTTTTTTCTTCCATTTACGCCTCCTTCGAAAATTCGCCCGAGAGATTGAAATTGTGCTGCATAGGTCCTCGTCCTTTGCCTAAATCGAGCATAGCCGCAAGCGCGCCCGAAATGTAATCCTTAGCCCTCTGGATCGAAGTCTCAAGGTCAAAACCTTTCGCCAGATTAGCCGCGATCGCGGAAGAAAGGGTGCAGCCCGTTCCGTGGGTATTGGGGTTGTCGATCCTTTTGCCCATGAACCACTTTTCCCCTTTTTCGGAAACAAGAAGGTCGTTCGCGTCGTTCACGCTGTGACCGCCTTTGAGAAGGACTGCGCAGCCGAATTTTTCGTGGATCGTGTGAGCCGCCTTGATCATGTCAGCTTCGTTTCTGACAGACATTCCCGAAAGGATTTCAGCTTCGGGAATATTGGGTGTGGCGACTGTCGCAATGCTTAAGAGCTCGGTTTCAAGAGCTTCGACCGCATCGTTTTTAAGAAGCGCCGAACCGCTTGTCGCAACCATTACAGGGTCAACTACGATGTTTTTCGCGCCGTGGAAGCGGAGCCTTTCGGCGATCACTTTGATGAGGCCTGTGGATGAGACCATTCCGATTTTTACGGCATCCGGAAAAATGTCCGTAAACACTGCGTCAATCTGTTGTTTGAGAAAATCCGGAGTTACTTCCGAGATCCCCGTCACGCCGGTGGTGTTCTGCGCCGTGAGAGCCGTTATCGCGCTCATTGCGTAAACCCCGTTCATGGTCATCGTTTTGAGATCGGCCTGAATCCCGGCGCCTCCGCTGCAGTCACTGCCAGCGATTGATAATGCTGTTTTCATAATTCCTCCTTTTTTCAGCACTATTTTTATTACGCGACGCAGAGTGGTGCCCCCGGTGCGCCGCAACTCACTTTGTTTGTTTTCTGCATTAAAGCGTCTGAAACTGACAAAAAGATTCCAAAAAGACTCCCTACGGCGGCATTACCCGCATCAGGTCAAAGGGTCAAAGCCTAACTTCCTCTCAGCCTGCCTCAGCACGCTCCCCTGCAAAAAGACGAAACAGTCAAAAAACCAGAAACATTGGGAATGTAGCGTTAAAAAAGAGTTTGTCAAATGAAAGAGTGTTCCGCTAATTTTTTCAGCATTATGCACTCGTTTTCGATATCGGTTACGCCGAAAACTGCGCTCACAAGGGCGACTCCTGAGATTCCGCTTCCGGAAAGACGCGAAATGTTGTCTTTGTTTATGCCGCCGATTGCGACAACGGGGATTTTAACGCTTGAGCAGATGTTTTTGAGCGTTTCAAGCGGCAGAGTGTGAACATTTGATTTGGTCTGGCTTCCGAAAACTGCACCGCTTCCGATGTAGTCCGCACCGTTTTTTTCGGCAAGAAGAGCTTCTTCGACATTGTGCGCCGAAACTCCGATAACAAGCCTCTCCCCTGCTATTTTTCTTGCTTCTGTGATATTCATGTCATCCTGCCCGACGTGGACTCCGTCGGCTCCGCTTGAAAGCGCGATCTCAATATTGTCGTTTATGATGAGCGGCACGTAATACTTAGCGCAGAGTTTTTTCACTTCCTTCGCTTCGGCAAGAAATTCGTCAAAAGGAAGGTGCTTTTCCCTAAGCTGGAAGCAGGTGATCCCCCCTTTCAAAGCCGATTCAAGATCGGCGAAAAATTTGTTTTTTTCAGTTCCGTTTGCACCGCCGACCGCGTAAAGAAGAAGATTTTTACCGTCAAAACTCATGAACCACCCCAAATTGCGGGAAAATTTAATGTCAAAAAAGGGTTTGTCAAATATAAGGATTTTTTGAAAACATCTATTGACTTTAAGTTTTAAATCTATAAAAGGGCGGCGCAAAAACGCTCTCTTGAACGTTAATGTTATTTTTTACTGTTTATTTCTGTTCGTATCGGAGGTTTGAACTCGTTATGGAAAGGATCCCTGGCGTTATAACTTACAAAAAAGAGTTAGGGCTCGAAACTTTTATTTTTCCTGTTGTCTTTTTCGGATTTTTCGCCCTGTTTTCAACACAGATGGGGCTTGAAAACACGATCAACACCATGATGAACACGGCTTACCGCCTGCTTATCGACACGGTCCTCTATCTTACTGCGATATGCGTGATCATGGGTGCTGTTTCGGCTCTGCTTTCGGAATTCGGCTTTGTTTCGCTTGCGAACAGAGTGCTCCAGCCTTTGATGAAACCGCTTTTCGGTATGCCGGGAGCCGCTTCGCTCGGAGTCGTCACGACATTTTTGTCTGACAACCCTGCGATTCTGGCACTTGCCGACGACAACAACTTCCGCCGGTTTTTCAGAAAATACCAGTTCCCGGCTCTTACAAACCTGGGGACCGCTTTCGGAATGGGACTTATCGTCTGCTCGTATATGTACAGCCTTTCTCCGGCGATGGGAAAACCGCTCGGACTCGCTGTGATCATCGGAATCGTGGGAGCGGTGATAGGCAGCCTTGTCAGCACGCGCCTCATGCTCTCTTTCACGAAAAAACTTTACGGCACGAAAGAAAAAATGGTCCCTGACTGCCAGACAATGGAAGTCCCGCCTCTCAACATGCGCCCCGTAAGATCGGGCGGTATCGGAAGACGTATCGTCGGAGCAATGCTTGACGGCGGTCACAGCGGAGTTGAGATGGGAATGGCGATTGTTCCGGGTGTTCTTGTTATCTGCACGCTCGTAATGATGCTGATAAACGGTCCCTCGGAAAGCGGAGCCTACACCGGAGCGGCTTACGAAGGGATCAAACTCCTTCCTCTTGTTGCCTCAAAATTCAATTTCATACTTGAACCGCTTTTCGGCTTCTCATCCCCCGAAGCTGTCGGCATTCCGGTAACAGCTCTCGGTGCCGCGGGAGCATCGCTCAGCCTTGCCGAGCGCCTTGTCAAAGCAAGCCTTGTCGGCCCTTGCGACATAGCGGTTTTCACGGCAATGTGCATGTGCTGGAGCGGATATCTGAGCACGCACACCTCGATGATGGACAGCCTCGGCTGCAAAGAACTCATCGGAAAGGCTATTTTCTGCCACACGATCGGCGGACTCTGCGCCGGAATTTCCGCTCACTGGATCTTTGTTCTGGTTTCAAGCTTGTTTTAAATAAAAAAATGCGGGCGAAAACCGCCCGCATTCAAAAATTTCGTTCTTGTCGATTATTTATTGACCTGGAAACGGACGTCGCCTTTCTCGAAGAAGTTGACGATTTCGTTTGCAGCAGCTTCAGCAGCGTTGTCGTTTGCTTCGCTTGTCTGAGCGCCCATTTTCTTCGGGGTGAAGAAAACTCTGCCTTCGAATTTCGCTTTGAGCTCTTCAGCGTTGTCCGGAGCTACGTCTGCAACGTATTTGAAATCGGGTCTTGCTTCAAGAACAGCCGCGAGATCTTCCTCGTTGATGATCTCTTTTCTTGCGGTATTGATGAGTGTAGCCGGTTTCGGCATATCCATCATGAACTCTTTCGTGATCGACTTTTTGGTCTCGTCGTTAGCCGGGATGTGAAGAGAAACGTAGTTGCAGGTTTTGTAGAGCTCTTCTTTGGTAGCGATGTATTTTACGCCCTCGGACTCGATTTTCTCTTTGGTAAGGAACGGGTCGAAAGCATAAACTTCCATGCCGAGTCCTTTCGCGATCCTTGCAACGTTTCTGCCGACGTTTCCGTAAGCCTGAAGGCCGAGTTTTTTGCCTTTAAGCTCGGTTCCTGTGGTCGGAGTGAAGCAGGTCCTTGCAGTGTAGATAGCCATACCGATCGCAAGTTCTGCAACAGCGTTTGCGTTTACGCCGGGAGTGTTCATAACGACGATACCTTTTTCTTTTGCAGCTGCACAGTCAACGTTGTCGAATCCTGCGCCGCCTCTGACTACGATCTTGAGTTCCGGAGCTGCGTCCATGATCTCTTTTGTGATTTTGTCGCTTCTGATGATGAGTGCATTTACATCTTTAACTGCTGCTTTGAGCTCGTCAACAGATGTGTACTTTTCAAGTTTGCGGACTTCGTAACCTGCTGCACCGCAGATTTCTTCGATTTTTGCAACAGCTTTTGCTGCAAAAGGTTTTTCGGTAGCAATAAGAACTTTTTTCATATCAACCTCCATAAGTGTTAAAGAAAAATAACGCGCTATCTAATATTTTAAAAACAGGTTTGTCAACTATATCAGCCGGAACAAAAATTTATTCTATTTTTTCGCTGACCTTTTCATTTACTTCGTTGTCGATCTCTGCACGATTCGAGGCAAAAAGATCGAAAAGAACGGGGTCAAGTTTGCCGTCTTCGACCTCTTTTTTCAGAATGGAGACAGCTATTTCAGGCGCAATAGCCTTTTTGTAAGGTCTGTCCTTCGCGGTCAGGGCGTCATAAATGTCGGCAATCGCCATGACACGTTCGATAATACCGAGCTCCTCAGCCTTTTTGTGGAAAGGATACCCGCTTCCGTCGAGTTTTTCATGGTGGGATGCAGCAACATTCGGCACAGCCTTGAGAGAAACCGGCCAGTCGATCGAATTGAGCAGTTCGTAGCTGTAAAGAACATGCTTTTCCATATCGGAACGTTCTTCCGTGGTTAACGTTCCTTTCTGGATGTTGAGGTATGCAAGTTCTTCCGCAGTTACCAGCTCTATCTTTTCGCCGTTCGCATCGACTATAATACTTGAAGCCTTTTCAATGAGTTTGTTTTCCTCCTCATCGTGGGGACGCGGAATGTCGAGCGAATCAAGCTTCGAAAGGAATTCTTCCGCAACAGCTTTTTCTTCGCTTCCTTCATTCATGAAAACTATGGCATACTTGATACGCCAGTGCATCGTTTTGAGCTCTTCAGGATAAAATCTGTGCTGTTTCATAAGAAGTTTTTCGCGGACTCCGACTTTGCCGTAATCATGCAGCAGAGAAGCTGTTTCGGCGACTTTCAGAGTGTTTTTGTCAACATTGTAGCACCTTGCGATCTCAGGTTTTTCAAGTGCCCGCTTAAGGATTGCCATAGTGTAAGCGGAGACGCGGATGCTGTGACCTTTAGTGATCGGATCCCGCTGTTCTATTGCTTTTACCGAAGAAATTATCATATTGTTGAGGAGTTTTTCCGTTTCGAGCAGCAGATTGTTGTTTTCGACCGAAACCGCCGCCAGAGTTGAAAGGCTTTTGAGCATTATCGTGTCGAAATCGCTGAACGGAACCGGCTCGTCCGACTCGCTGTCAAGCTTGTTTATAAGCTGGACCGCACCGACGACATCTCCCGTAGCAGTCTTCATCGGGACAGTGATTATCGAAACCGTTTTGTAGTTGAGTTTTCTGTCGAGATCGCTGTTGAAAGTGTACGGCGCGTCTTCTGGAATACTGTATGCGTCAGGAATATTCAGCGTTTCGCCTTTATCACAGACATAACCGACGAAACTCCTTTTGTTGAAAGGGATCTCGCGTTTCTCGAAAACTTTTGAACCGAGACGGCTGTTCTGGCTTGAAACGAAGAATATTCTGTCGTGTTCCTCGTTCATCAAATATAACGTTCCTGCTTCCGCATTCGTCGCTTTGCGCAGGAAAGTGAGGATCTGGCCGTAAAGTTTGTTGGGCTCCTTTTCGACGCTGAGGCTTATACCTATCTGCGCGTTTTCAAGGATCTTGTTGTATAAATCGATGGTTATATAGATAAAATCTAGAATGTATTCGAGGGAAAAACGGTCGAACTTTTCGCCGTCAACGACAAAGACGTGCGGGGCAAGCTGCTTGAATTCGCAGTCAAACGAAACGATAAGTACAGCTTTTGCGTTTTTGATAACGGGAAGTTCCGGCTGATAGTCGCGCATCGATATTATCAGGATGTAAGACTGATCATACGAACCGGCCAGTTTCGCCTCGATCTCGGCAAAAGTCTCGTAAACTACCGGCGTTCTGTTGTCAAAACGCTCGATTTTGAGAAACGACGGGATAAATATCAAATCTTCGTGTCCTGCCAAAACTGCCTCCCTAAAAACAAAAAACTATTGATTATAGTGAAAGAAGAAAAAAGAGCAAAAGAAAAGATTCGCGCCCACGCCGTTACGTCGGCACGCCGTTTCGTCGTCACTATGACATGGCGCGACGGAACAAATCAAGAAAACTTCAGCACAATATTTTCCGGCAGAGGATCGAGTTTTCTCATTCTGACATTTGCCTGCGCCAGCATGAGTTTCGATGCTTTGACAGCGTCGGTATCGGCGTATTTGTCGGAAAGATAAACGATTTCGGAAATTCCAGACTGAATTATCGCTTTGGCGCACTCGTTGCACGGGAAAAGAGCGACGTAGATCGTGCAGCCGCGGAGATTCTGGATCGAGTTCAGTATCGCGTTGAGTTCGGCATGTACTACGAAAGGATATTTCGTATCGAGGTATTCCCCTTCCCGTTCCCACGGGAGCGAGTCGTCGCCGCAGCCTGCAGGAAAACCGTTGTAACCTACCCCGACGATGCGGTGCTCGCTGTTCACTATGCAGGCTCCTACCTGCGTGTTAGGGTCTTTGGAACGCTGCGCGCTGAGCAGAGCGACACCCATAAAATACTGATCCCATGAGATGTAGTTTTCTCTTTTCGCCATGACTCCTCCGCTGAAAAAGGACAAAACCACGAAAAAACAAGCTGTTTTCGCATAAAAAAGGCAAAAAATCAAATCATGTTCAAAACTTCCGCTTTGCTGCTTTGACATATTCGTGTTTTCTGTTAAAATCTATGGTTTTGTGTTTTTGAATTAGGAGATTGCGATGAAAAAATTTTTACTTTTGACTGTGATCCTCTTGGCGGCAATGACGGCGTTCGCCTACACGGGAACAACAATCGGCCCGAATGTTTCGCAGCTTAACGGCAAAGACCTTCAGTGGGAAGCCGGAAGTTTCGACTATTTCGTAATGTTCAAATCATTGATGAGCAACGAAAACAGAAACCTCTGTTCTGTTGACGGATCGGTCGGCTGCGATCTTGACGGCAACCCCGAACCCGACACCTGCCTTACTTCAAGCACTTTCCAGCTTACAAACCGTTACGTTCCCGAAGACGCATATGTCGAAGCGGCTTATCTTGTCTGGACGGCAAGTGTCGATCCGAACAATGTAAGTTTCACCGACAACACTGCTACTCTCAACTTCACTTCGGACGACGGTCAGATCAACCAGACGATCAACGTTGCTGCCGAAAGAGTCGGAATGCTCGGCACGGATTCGAATCCTGGCCAGCAGGATTTCACTTTTGAAGGAATAGCCATTGAACAAAGCGGCGCGATTTACGGCGGACACTACACCTACCGTGTCGATGTAACCGATTTTTTCAACCAGATCCATGCTCTTGGAAGAGATTTGGGTTATAAATCTGACGGTATGTCTCTCTACGGAAACTACACCGTAAGCGACGTAACATGCACAAACGATTCCGGCTACATTTCACAGGTTCAGGGCTACACCACATACAGTTCTACCGTAATGTGCGGCTGGTCGCTCATCACCGTTTACCGCTCGACAAAAGTCAGCGCGAAGATGGTTTACATCTACAACGGCTTCAGCCAGTATGCCGGTCAGTATGTCGATCTCGGCATTTCGGGCTTTGAGTTCCCCGACAAACCTATCGTAAAAATGACTTTCGCAGTCCACGAAGGTGACCCGGGATTCGCTTATGCTTCGGGCTGCGGCTCAGGCCTGTTCGGTTCATCCTGTCCTCCGGAAGGTCTTCAGGTAACTGGTCAGACGACTCCTGCTGAGAGCACGGTCATCGTCCAGAACGAATGTAACCCTGCTAAATATCAGGATTCAGACGGAACAGCTTTCAACTATTCCGAAACATACAACTCGATCTCGAGTATCTACGGCTGGCAGGATACAGTCCCGACCTGCGCAGGCGGTGACCCGAACAATCCTGATCCCAACACCCTCGAATACACGATGGATGTCGACACGTTCCTGCTTGATGCCGAAACCAATCCGGTTTACGATGAGCAGTTCAAAAAAGGCGACACAAACATGTTCATAAGGATCGGTGCGAACAGAGACGTCATCTACACGAACTACATGGTCGTTTCCGTAGATACCAAAGCTCCGAGATACGATATCCCGATAAACCCCGTTACTCCTGACGGAAGGGAGAAGAACTACTGCTCATGCTCGGAACAGGCTGATTCGATCTGCTCTACCGCTCCTTTTTACTTCATGATCAAAGTCCAGAACTGGGGTGACGATCTTTCAACCAACGTAACAGTTCAGGACACACTTTCTTCAAAAATCAGCTACGTTCCCGGCACGACCGAAATGTGCAACGAGTGGAAGAGCGACAATATCTGCAAAAAATGGATACCGATCGAAGACAAAAACGGAGCTTTCCCGCTTGATACTCCTTATAAAGTCAGCGACATACTCAGCTACTGCGATCAGGCGCTGCAGACATGCGACGAAACGATCATGATCCGTTTCAAGGTTATGCCGAAAGAGAACCTCGCAAAGAACGAAGTCATTGAAAACACCGCTATAATCAGCGACGATTCAGGCAAACCTTACAAAACCAACACCTCTATCCCGCTCAGACTGACACTCGGCAACTGCCCGTCTCCGGCTGCATGCGAAAATCCCGACCTTACACCGTGCGGCGGCTATGGTGACGGCGGCGGCTGCGAAAAGAACGAAGACTGCGGCACAGGCAAAGTCTGCAAGGACGGAGCGTGCATCCTTGACGAATCGCTTTTTGCCGGCACTGCAAAAATCACGGTCGCAGAGGGCAAGAACTCGCCTGTCAGTGATTCCGCAATAATCATCCAGGCTCCGACCAGCGGCCTCGTCATGGGTCAGTTCTCGGTTATAGCTTCTACTGAAGAAAAGGACAAAAACTTCTCGTTCGATTCAGTCATCACGAGCGTTTACATCAAAGATCAGGCAACGACTCTGAACAATATCAGACTTGTTTACGACAAAAACGGAAACGGTCTTTTCGATGAAGGCGAAAATGTTGTCGCGGAATCGAATATCAATACAAAAACCGCGACATTCGCGCTGAAGAGCGAGTATGCGAACTATCCGGCAAACGAACTCCACCACTTCATCATAGTTGCGGATGCTTCATACCAGACTCCGGAATCAGTTCCGATAAATACAAGCTTCTACTTCTACATTGAAAACATCGAAGCGTTCAAGTTCAGTAACGTCAGCAGCGTAACTGCCGAAATGGACAAACAGCCGCTCCAGTTCGCAGAGTTCTCTCTCGAACCGACGACCGAAGCGTTTGTTTTCACAAAAGGCGGAACAGAACCGGCCATCCCCTCTCTTTCGAAAATCAACAAGGATCCTGTTGCAGTTCTTCAGATCAGAGCTAAATCGATCGCAAACAGTAACTCTGTCAAGAAGTTCACCGTCAAAACGACGACAAAATCGGTAAAATTCAAAGACGGTATCAAAAAACTCTCGCTTTACATAGACAGCAACAAAGATGCAGCTTATGAAAACGAACAGATGATCGCAACAGTCGTTCCGGAAGAAGTTTCGAACAGCATCGAATTCGTTCTCGACACTCCGCTTTCATTCGAGGCAAACGAAGAAAAAACACTTCTTCTCGTAGCCGAATTCAACATCCCGAAAGATCAGATGGCACAGGTCGAAATATCCAAATCGAAATTCAAACTTTCTTCAGATATGGAGATCATCGGTCTTCCGATCAAATCGAAAGAGTTCAGCTACAAATGCGAAGAAGGCGACCTCACCTGCACTGACAGCGACGATGACGGCGGAAGCTGCGCAGTAACAGCTGTCGATGACAAAGACACAGGCATTTTCGCAGTTCTTGCAGCACTTCTCTTCGTTCTCGGATTTGCATTTTTCGCAAGGAAATCCAGCGCGGAATAATTCTGCACAGATCACGATCTACATCTTAAAGTTCTAATAATTTCTTGATTTTTCATTATACATTATCATAATAATTCCGTTATTTTTTCACCTGTTCAATGGAGGCCCGAATGAAAAGAATCCTTCTTCCGATCCTGATTTTTGCTCTGGTTTTCTCTATCGGCTGCGGCAGTTCAAAAAAAGACGGAACAGCCGTCATCGGCGACTCTGACTACGACACCGATGATGATGACATTACTGAAACAGATGAAAACGGCGATAACGCAAGTGATACAGACGACAATGGCGAACATAATGCTGATATAGATGACGATACCGATACTGATACTGATACTGATACGGCTTCCGAAGATCTGTGCAGTAAAAATCAATGCAAAAATATAGAAAACTCTACGGGAAAATGTATCCCGGGAGAAAACGACTATTCCTGCGAATGCAAGGAAAACTACACTTGGGAAGGATATGCATGGGAAGGAGCCCGCTGCAAAGCCGACCAGAGAAAGGAAAAATGCACGGGACTTCCCGAAAATGCCCAGTGGACCAAAGTTTCAGAAGTAACACAGACCTGGAACGGCGAAGAGTGGGAACCTTCCGCAACGGCCGTTTACAGTGAAGAAATATCTTACAACCGCTGCTATTTCAAATGCCTGCCTTCTTATGTTTGGAACGGCGAAAAATGTGCCGAGCCGTGTGAAAACGAACCGTGCAAAAACGTGCCGAATTCCACCGGTACCTGCTTTAATTCAACAGTCGGCAGATATATATGCGAATGCGATGAAAACTACTGGTGGTGGGGAAAAAGACGCGGCTGCACAGCGCAGGAACCGGCCTTGGCAAACATCTGCACGGGGCTATATTCCTGCTATGATAACGGCGGAGAGATAGAGTGTCCGGCAGAAAATGACGAAGTTTTTTACGGTCAGGATGCTCAGTATGCAGAGCTCGGTTTCTGCTCTCCGAAAGATTTCACAGTAAATTCCGACTTTCCTGATGAACCGACTATTGTAAGCAGAAATACCGGACTCGAATGGCACATTCTGTCTGAAAATGCACTATACACGTGGAATGAAGCGGTCGAGAAATGCGGGAATCTGAGTTATGCCGGGAAAAACGACTGGAGACTGCCGAAACTGCATGAACTTATCGCGATCTCGGCTGTTACCGATGCCGATATAGAGCAGAACAAAATATATTTTCCTGTTCCGTCAGACGAAAACCAGGCAAAAGTATGGGCTGCGGAATATCATAATTTCAACAAGCAGAACTCGTGGTGGCTGGCCCTTTTATACGGAACGACTTCTTCATCTTCCTACGCCAGCCAGTCTCCGTTGGGAGCGATATGCGTCCGCGGCGACGAATCTCCTGCCCCTGTGTTTGAAGAATCAACAATCAACGGTGACAAAGTTCTTACTGATTCCGCAAGCGGGCTTATGTGGCAGAAAAATTACGCAGAGAAAGGAATGACAAAATGGAAAGAGGCGCTTTTCTACTGCGAAAACCTTGTTTATGCAGGATATTCAGACTGGAGACTGCCGAACAAGAACGAACTCGCTTCAATAGTTGACTATGAAAAAGACAGACCTGCAAGTGATTTTCCGATCGTGGAGATGCATGACACGCTCTACTTTCTTTCATCCACATCGCCTGGCGGTATGGTATATATAATCGATTTAGTCTTCGGCGAAGTAAAAACGATGTCTAAAGGAGAGGGCGATGTAATTCCTGAGTACTTTGCACGCTGCGTAAGATCTGATGTCTGCGATGAAGGCTATTTCCTGAAAGGCTCCGAATGCGTTAAAAATCCGTGTACCCCGGAATCATGCAACATTTCCGGTTCAACAGGCGCATGCTTACCGGAAACAGAATCGGCCTACGAGTGCGGATGCGCCGAAGGATACAGCTGGAACGGCTCAAAATGCGTCAATCCGTGCGACAGTGATCCCTGTTCCGAAGTTGCAAACTCGGACAAAATCTGCACTCCGGTGAACGCAGCTGTTTACTACTGCGGATGCATTGAAGGATTCAGCTGGAATGACGGCGGATGCAGAGAAGTATCTAGTGCTCCGACACTCGGCAACATCTGTTCCGGGCAGCAGAGCTGTTACAGCATGGAAGATGTTATTCAGTGTCCTGCAGAGGGAAAAGATTTCTACGGTCAGGATGCTCAGTATGCGGCAAAAGGAAAATGCAAACAGCAAAGCCTGGTGCTGAAAACTGTTTCAGGCGAGACCGTCGTCATCGACAAAAATACCGAATTGCAGTGGCAGCAGACGATTTCAAAAAAGGCTTACACATGGAACGACGCCTTCGCCTACTGCGAAAACCTTGAATACGCCGGATTTTCCGACTGGAGAATGCCTGCACCTCAGGAAATAATGACAATAGGTCTCTACTCCGGTTCCAGTGCATCGGTCGACACGGGGTATTTTACGGATATCCCGGTATCCGGCAGCGGCAACTATTTGTGGACATCAGCATTTTACAAAAACGATCCCGAGAGAGTGTGGATATTCCATCCGAACAAAGGTTTCACCTACTACCTTGCTACAAAATCAAGCATTTACAATGTGATGTGTGTCCGCGGCAAAGGGCTTCCGGCAGCGAACTTCGAAATATCAAACGTAAGTGGAGACAGTATCGCAAAAGACACTTCCAGCGGTCTGGTATGGCAGAAGACCTACACAGAAATAAAAACATGGCAGGAAGCCCTCGCCTACTGCGAAAACCTTGAATATGCAGGATTTTCCGACTGGAGACTACCGAACAAGAACGAGCTCGCTTCGATCATAAACTACGATTCCGACAACGGTTCATGGCCTCTCGACATGCCGTCAGACTACGGTTTCTGGACATCGACAACATTCTTTTCGAGCTCTATGACAAACGAACTGGCAATAGTGATAGAAATCGACGGCAAACAGGGCTATATGCCGAAACACAACGAATTCTACCACTATCCCTACCATGTCCGCTGCGTGAGATAAACATCGATCATCATTGAGACGTGTCAGGTCAGATGAGACGTGTCAGGTCACGTCTCTACAATATACATTTGATTTTTTAATATTTATCTCTATAATTCTCCGTTTTATTGTTTTTGGAGGGAAAAATGGCTGTTTATATCTGTCACAACTGCAAAAAATCGCTTGACGACGAACTTGAAGATATCCGCGGAAAAGTCGGCAGACAGGATGTGTGCCCGTTCTGCTACTCTGACCTTCACTGCTGCATGAACTGCCGCTTTCACGACGAGAATTACACTAACGAATGCCGTGAAGATTCGCGTTCCTTCATCCGTGAAAGAGATAAAGCCAATTTCTGTGCTTCGTTCGAATTCATCAAGAACGAAGGCGAAGACGGCAGCGAGGAAATCGAGGCAAAAACACAGCTTAGCGACCTTTTCAAATTTTAGTTTTCAATAAATCGGGAGTTCCGATATGTTCAAATACTTGTTCAAAAAGATTTTCGGCACTGAAAACGACCGTTTTTTGAAGTCTATCAGACCGACTATCGCAAAGATCAACAGTTACGAAGATTCTTTCAAATCACTTTCAGATGCGGATCTTGCGGCTAAAACAGCCGATTTCAAACAGAGGATCGCAAACGGCGAATCGCTTGACTCTGTACTTCCGGAGGCTTTCGCAGTCGTCAGAGAAGCCGGAAAACGCGTTCTCGGAATGAGACATTACGATGTTCAGCTCGTCGGCGGCATCGTTCTTCACAAAGGAAGGATCGCCGAAATGAAGACCGGTGAAGGTAAAACGCTCGTTGCTACTCTTCCGATGTATCTCAACGCCTTGGAAGGACGCGGTGCGCACCTTGTCACGGTCAATGACTACCTTGCTGCCCGCGACGCCGAATGGATGGGAAGGATCTACCGTTTCCTCGGTCTTTCGGTCGGCACGATCCTCAACGGAATGAACACGAAAGAGCGCAGAGTCGCATACAACAGCGACATAACCTACGGAACAAACAGCGAATTCGGTTTCGACTATCTGCGCGACAACATGAAATACGACATAAACAACTATGTCCAGCGCGATCTGCGTTATGCGATCGTCGACGAGGTCGACTCGATCCTTATCGATGAAGCGAGAACGCCGCTCATCATTTCAGGTCCGAGTGATGAAAGCACAGACCTTTACGTCCGTGTAAATTCAGTCGTCCGCACACTTAAGGAAGACGAGCACTTCACGAAGGACGAAAAGGCGAAAAACGCGATTCTCACGCAGGAAGGTATCTACAGGCTTGAAAGTCTTCTCGGTGTAACGAATCTTTACGCGCCGGAAAATCTTGAACTCGTCCACCACGTCCAGCAGGCTCTGAAGGCAAATTTCATGTTCCACCTCGATGTCGATTACGTTGTCAAGAACATCGACGGCGTCGACAAAGTCATGATCGTTGACGAGTTCACCGGCCGTCTTATGGAAGGAAGACGTTACAGCGACGGTCTGCATCAGGCTCTCGAAGCAAAGGAAGGTGTCAAGGTCGAGCGCGAAAACCAGACTCTGGCAACGATCACATACCAGAATTTCTTCAGAATGTACGACAAACTTTCGGGTATGACAGGAACAGCAGATACCGAAGCGCGCGAATTTGCCGAAATATATAACCTCGGTGTCACCGTAATTCCGACGAACAAGCCCGTCATCAGACAGGATATGCCGGATCAGATCTACAAAACACAGGTCGCAAAGGAAAACGCTGTCGTCAAGGCGATCCTCGAGAGAAATGCGAAAGGCCAGCCGGTTCTGGTAGGAACCGTTTCGGTCGAAAAATCGGAAAGACTGAGCAACCTTCTCACGAAACAGGGGATCAAGCACAACGTCCTCAACGCGAAATTCCACATGAAGGAAGCTGATGTCGTAGCTCAGGCCGGAAGAAAGGGAACGATCACGATCGCTACTAACATGGCAGGCCGTGGAACCGATATCGTGCTTGGCGGAAACCCCGAAAAATTAGCTTACGCCGAAGCAGAAGCGACAATGGAATTTGTCGATACCGAATCACCGGAATTTAAGGAAATCCTCGCGAAATACGAAAAGATCTGCGCCGAAGAAAAGAAGGAAGTTCTTGCTGCAGGCGGTCTCCACATCATCGGAACAGAGCGTCACGAATCAAGACGAATCGACAACCAGCTCAGAGGTCGAAGCGGCCGTCAGGGCGACCCGGGTTCATCGAGATTCTACCTCAGTCTCGAAGACGACCTCATGCGTATTTTCGGCAGTGAAAGACTTTCGACCGTAATGTCGAGACTCGGTCTTGAAGACGATCAGCCGATCGAGCACAAACTCATCTCGAAATCGATCGAAAATGCTCAGAAAAAGGTCGAAGCGCACAACTTCAGCATCCGTAAGAACGTCCTCGAATACGACGACGTAATGAACCAGCAGAGAAAGACGATCTACTCACTTCGCCGCAGCATTCTTACAGGCGGAGAAGCGAACAAACAGGTCATCTATTCGATGATAGAAGATATCATCAACACAAATCTCAACAACATAATCCCGGAAAAATCGACTCCTGACAGCTGGGATTACGCGATGATCAAGGATTTCCTCGCCGGAGTTCTCGCATACAACGAAGATATGCGCGCCCAGCTCGACGAAAATATGTTCTCCGACATCATCAACCCGAACAACTACATCGGGCACAAAAACGAAGCCGCGATGCAGATCATGGCGCAGAAATGCTATGACTTCCTGCTTGAGCAGTACGACAAGAAAATGGCACAGTACGACAATGAACTCAGCAGCGAAATCGAGCGCCACATCGTTCTCGAAGTTCTCGATATTTTCTGGAGACGCCATCTCCTCAGCATGGACCACCTCCGCGAAGGCATCGGACTGCGTGGCTACGGCCAGAAAAACCCGAAACTTGAGTACAAACGCGAAGGTTTCGCGATGTTCCAGGATATGATGTTCAGCATCTACACAGAATCGGTAAAACGCCTGTTCTCAGTTCAGGTAGTAACTCAGGAAGCGGTCGAAAAATTCGAGCAGAAAGAGCAGAAAAAAGAAGCTGAAGTCCAGAAAAACACAACTGCCCCGACGATCGAAAAAGAACCGGTCAAACGCACTGCTCCTAAAGTCGGCAGAAACGATCCGTGTCCCTGCGGAAGCGGCAAGAAATTCAAACAGTGCTGCATGGGCAAAGGAATCTACGATTAGATTCTATTCCTCGTATTTGTTGTGCGGGACATCAGTGTTCGGATCGGCAAGATCGAAGATTTCGCCTTTGTCTGCTCTTTCAAGCAGAGTTTCACAGTCCATTGAGTCATCAACTTTTATCATCTGAAAAACTGTCTTTTCGGTATTCGTGACAGTCGTTTTCTGCATAGAGAGAGTCTTGTTCGGCGTGTCAGGGTGCGAGAACTGATCTTCCCACCACTCGATATTGCCTTCTATCCTGCCCTCTGCGACCAGTTTTCCTGTAACTATGTGGCTCAGCCTCTGGACATAGTACATATCTCCGTTTGCGAAGCCGTTGAAACCTACCGTAAAAGCAGGATGTCCGTCTTCATCGTGATCAAAGATCCTCGGATCGTTTTTGTCTGTGACCATAGGTTCTGTCGAAGGATCTTCCATCTTTGCACCGCGCAGTTCGTAGTCTTTGTTGAGTCTGAAAGTGTATCCGCCGTCAGCTTTTCCGATCTCAAGATACGGCACGTTCTCCTGTCCCGGTATATCTTTCGGTTTCCAGTGGAAGAAAACAGTGTTCAGTTTGGAAAAAGGCTCGTTGAAATGGACTACGCCGAATGTCAGAGCAGTGTCTCCTGTCCGGTTGTCGGTGCGGCAGATACGGTCGCCTTTTTTGAAAAAATCAAATTCACCCTTCTCGTTTTTTCTGATCTCAACAACGAGGTAACGCATTGTTACGCTCGGGACATTTTTTGCCACGGCAGCACTTGACTGAGATCTAAAAATGATTTTCTGCGCCCATGTCCCGGCAAAATTCGATTCGATCTCCTCTTCAGTAACGGAATCTTCAGAAACATTTTCACCGGGGGTCTCAGTTTCATCACTATCAGGCGTTTCAGTCACTTCTTCAGCTTCGTCCGGCTCCTCGTTTCCGTTGTCGGGAACAGTTGTCTCTTCATCAGGAGCGGCTGCTTCGTCATTATTTTCAGTATTTTCATCATCGCTTATTTCGGTATTGCCGGTATCAGAGCCTTTTTCAGCCTCTTCCCCGCTTTCATTACCGCCGCATGAAATAGAGAATGTCAAAAAACAAAATACAAAACCCAAGATCAAAAACTTTTTCATTCAAATCTCCATAATGAATTGTAAAAAAGCCCCTCCGGAGAGGGGCTGAAGTCAGAAGATCAACGGATCAGTTGACTCCTACTGCATCTCCTGCATTCGGGTCAACAAGGTCGAAAACCGTGTCAAGCTGATTGACCAGCGTATCGCAGTCCATCGAGTCAGAAACTTTTCTGAACTGGAATATTGATTTGTCTTTGAGCGTGGTCGTGTTTTTCGGAGCTTTCAATGTTGCATTGGTAGCATCTACCAAAAACTGCTCGTCACTCCAGTCAACATTTCCTTCAATTTTGTCTTCAGCAACCATTCTGCCTTCAAATATATGCCACAGTCTCTGGACATAGTACATGGTACCGGTCGAAAGAGAAGTCTTGCCTTTAATGCCAAGCGTAAATGCGTCTTTACCGTCTTCGTCATGGTCAAAAATTCTTGGATCGGTCTTTTCATCAATCATATTTTCGGTCGCCGGGTTGTCCATGCGTGCACCGCGGAGTTCCCAGTCTTTGTTGAGTTTGAAAGAAATCTCTTCGCCGTTTTCTGCAACTTCTACATAAGGAGTATCTTCCTGACCGGCGATGTCAGCAGGTTTCCAATGGAAGAAGACGGTATTGAACTTCGATTCGTTGAAAAGGACATTACTTGCGGAAGTAGCGTTCTTTTCTCCGGTCCTGTTGTCCGTTCTGCAAAGTTTGTTGTCAACCTTGTTCATATCAAGCTGTCCTTTTTCATTGACATAGAAATCAGCAATAAAATATCTGGTCGTGATACTAGGAGCAGGTATACCGAGAGCTACTGAATTAGAATGGAGAATGACTTCTGCCGCCCATCTGCCGACAAATTTTTTATAAAGCGGATTTTCGTTATCAGGATCGGTCGGATCATCGGTCGGATCATCGGTCGGGTCATCAGTCGTATCATCGGTCGGGTCGTCAGTCGGATCATCGGTCGGGTCATCAGTCGGATCATCGGTCGGGTCGTCAGTCGGATCATCGGTCGGATCATCTGTCGGTTCTGTGTCTGCTGCGGTGTCGGGATTCTCTTCGGTATCGGTATCTGTAACCGTGTCAGTGTCATCGGCTTTTTCCGGTTTTTTGCTGTCGCCGCCGCATGAAACAAAGAAAAGTGTTGCACAGACTGCAACGATCGAAATCATGAATTTTTTCATTTTTTCCTCCAAAAAAAATTGTCAAATCACCATATGACTTCTGCTGAAATACCTATGTTCAAAAGAAATCCTTCGCTTGTCCAGCCCGGAAAACCTGGGTTGTTGCTCTGCATTTCCTTTTTTATGGTTGCCACATCCTCAGATGAAAGTTCGGAACCGTAATATCCGGCTTCATCGTCAGGAACTTCGTCAACCAGTCCGCCGTCTTTCATGGCGCGTTCAAGATCCTTCTCTTCAGTCCTGCTGAGGAGCCACTGCAGAGAACCGCTTATTCCGGCACCAATCTTGACCTGATCAGTAATTCCGAAATATTCGTGGTATCCGAGAGAGAAGCCGAACCTGTCGTTGTCGACATAGTTTTCTCTGCCCGTCTGAGCAGGAACGGGACTCGGAACATAAGTGAAGCCGAATGCGGCTCTGCGTTCGGGATGACGCATCATCAAACCAGCTGTAGCGGAGAATGTATCACTCCATTTATCATAAGGTTTTTCGCCGTGACGGTTGATGTAAGTCGACCACCTTGACCATTCGAATCCGGCCATGGGAGTAAGTATGTAGTCATGTGCTATCTTGAAATCATAGTAGGTGCCGATCGAAAGTTTTATAGGCTGATAACCTGCCGTCATCGAGGATTCGGCCTTGAGATATTTTTGACCTTCCGGATAGAGATAGTCAAGACCTAAGACCTGCATCTCATTGTTGAGTTTGACGATACCTGTGTTCGTCGGGAAGTGGAAAGTCCCGGTGAGATGCCATCCTGCGACCGGGTTTGCCACGAATGAGAAGTAGGGCATAACCGAAGCGCCGACATTCATCTTTGCATTGATGAGCTGCTGGGAAGGGTTCGAAGCATTCGGAACAAAAACGCGGTTCTGAGTTTTTGTATAAGTCGAGATCGCAAGTCCGGCACCGATCCTGAAGTAACGGCCGAATCTTCCGGCAAGAGCGAGTGCCGCGCTGAACTGTTTGAGTCTGTCACCGTAAAGCTCGAACTGAAGGCTGTTTGAAAAATACTGTTCTCTTTCATCGTTGAAAAAAGGCTCCTGAGTCTGGATCCCCGAAATCGGAAGAAGTGCATAAACACCGACAGCGAGCTGTCCTCCTATTTTTTCGAGACTTTTCTTCGCTATGTTTTTAACTGCACCAAGCATGATGACGCCGTCGAATGAGTCGTAATCGGCGGAACCGCGCCTGTTTATCAGGTCGGCCGTGGGCAGAGGCGCATTGTAGCCTTCGATCCCGGTTCCCATGTTCGAAGTTTCAAAATCATGGATATAAGATCCAATATCGTATCCGTCAGGACGCAAGCCGTGTTTTATCGACTTGTTCTGGATCGTCATTCCGAAACCGATCTTGAAGGAGTCGTCAAGAGTCGCCAGATCTGCCGGATTGAAATACGCCGCCTCGGCACCTGTCGAAATTATTCGCGAAGTGAAAGGATGGACTGAATCCTGCGCTCCTACAAGCTCAAGGACCGAAGATGCCAAAAGATTTGCCGAAAAAAACACAGCAAAAACAACGGATAAGAATTTTTTCAAAAACATTTTATCACCATCAATATAAAAATAACTTAATTTCAACAAACAATGAGACTTCAAAACAAGTCTCAGGTTACATCATCCCCAAATATTTCATGGCCTTTTTTATGTCCTCCCAGACAGGCCGTTTGAATGACTCGTTCCTGAGAAGAGCACTCGGATGATATGTAACAAAAACCTTTATTCCTTCGTATTCGTAGGTCGCCTCGCGCGCTTTCGTCATTGACCCGTCGATGCCAAGCAGATTTTTCATCGCAACTTTACCGAGTAAAATCAACACCTTAGGATTGACGATTTTGATCTGTTCCTTCAAAAAACCGATGCAGCACTGAGCCTCGTCGGGCATCGGATCGCGGTTTGCCGGCGGACGGCACTTTACGATATTGGCGATATAAACCTGCTCACGGGGAATTTTCATCCCGTTTTCGATGATTTTCGTCAGAAGCTGCCCTGCTTTTCCGACAAAAGGTCTGCCTGACAGATCCTCGTCTTCGCCCGGTCCTTCGCCAATAAACATGATGTCGGCATCCGGATTGCCTTCGCCAAAAACCATATTTGTCCGCTTTGCAGCAAGGCGGCACGCTTCGCATCTTCCGGCTCTTATGCGCACTTTTTCAAGCGGCGGCAGAGACTCGTCAATAGCTTCTTCCGCTTTTTTCGCAGCCGGCGGAACAGAAAACGCCATAGTCTGAGCCGAAATTATTCCGGCATTCATGAAAGCCCTGGTGATCTCTTCAGAAACAGATGAATTTATCTCTTCCGCAAATTTAGCGCCAAAAGTGAAAGGCTGGAGCTGCTGCTGCCAGAGCAGCCAGGCTTCGAGTGAATCGGGAGAAAGTGAAGGAATCAATCTTTTTCTCTGCCGTATCTGAGAATAAACAAATTATCTTCGATAGCGTTTGCAGCCTCTTCGCGGACTTTCGGATCGGCTTCTTCGCTTACAAGTTTTTTAAGGTATTCCTGGACCGATTTGTCGCCGATCTTCGCAATCGACTGGATTCCTATCGACTTTGCAAGGATCGATTTTTCGCGGACGATGAAGTCGTAAAGCGGTTTCGCGCCGCCGGCATTTCCGAGCTGGCCGATCGACATTGCTGCCGTAGTTCTGATCTCTTCTTTCGAATCTTCGTTAAGGACCTGAATGAGGAAAGGAAGCGATTCTGCGAACTGATAAGTTCCGACAACCGAAAGGATCGTCTTTTTCCAGTAGGAATCGCTGCTTTTATTGAAAAGACCGATGAGCGATTCAGCAACGCTTTTCGATTTTACTCTGTTGAAATAGTTGTTGAACTCAAGTTTTCTTTCGGAAACTCTTTCGTTCGTCGCAGCTTTAAGAACAAGTTCGACAAGGTCTGCGCCGTCGTATTCCGCAATGATCGCAAGAACTTTTGCAAGCCAGTCGGCATCACCGCTGTCAAGCTGCGAAGAGATGAGTCTTATCGTGTCGGGAGAATCGATTTCGATAAGCGCTCTGACAAAGACCTCTTTGTTCGTTGCCGGTTTCTGATACGGGAAGCACTCGCTCGAAGACGGAGCATAAAGGCTGATTTTATTGAGCATTCTTCCGATTACCGGAACACTCTGCTTTGAGTAGAGGTTCATTGCGGCATATCCGAAAGCGGTCTGATTGTCGGCATTGAAACCTTCAGCCTTGGTAAGAACATTCTGATTGAAGTAAAGCTCGCCTTTGATCTCGCCGGAGAATTTGACTGCAAGGCAGGAAAGCGTGTCAGTTCCTGCAATGAAAGAGTTGTATTTTTCATCGTCGATCGAAAGTCCGCCGAGTTTCGCAACAGCAAGCGCCGTGCGGAGAGAAGCGGCATCCTTTTTCTCGATGAACTCGTTCATAAGCTGTTCAAAAGTCTCTTTCGTCGAGTCGTTCTGCATATTGTCCGCTTTTTCACGGATCGCCTTGATCGCGACTTCGAGAAGCCTTTCGTCAAAAAACTGCCAGAAATTGATCAGATAAGGCGTATTAAAAGAGAAGTTCGCCTTGTTGTCTCTTGAAACGGGAATCGTGATGCTGTCTTCAAGAAGCTTGTAATCCTTGGCTCCTTTCTTGAGGATGAAAACATATGCATCACCTTTCTTGTAGGCGTCTCTTTTGTAGCGGAGCCTGATTTTTTCATTGTCGAGCCCGCTGATCTCGATATCACCGGAAGCATCGCCGGCATAAACTTTGTCGACAGATACTTTCGCCTTTGTTTTTCCGCCCTGGATATACTTTCCGAGGATGATCGTGTCTGCCATTTCGACAGATTTGACAAAATCCTCATCTTTCAGCTGAACTTTATCGTCGAGAACCGACTGCCCGAAAAGCGAAGAACTGAAAAAAATAACTAATAAAAATACCACTTTAAACATAACAACCCCCTTTTTTAGGTAAGAACAAAACAATAATCCTTTATACTTATACAATAAAAAGGAATTTGTCAACAAAAAGAAAACGGAGACTATATAGTGTAAGTGTATTTGAAATCTATCTGACCGTCATAGAACTGCGGGAAAGGACGCGACTTTATCGCATCGAGGATGCAGTCTCCGAACAGCGATGACTGGTATTTCTCGGTCGTGAAGTATGCGTCGAGAACGACTCCGCTGCCTGCAACACGGACCATAAGTTCCATCGTTCCCATCATATTGCGGTCACCCTGTTCGTATCTGCTCTGATAGCACTGCGTGATGTCCGGAAGGAACTTGTTCATGTGCGAAGTTACATGTTTGGCCTCGAGAGTCGCCGGAAGATAGTCTTCTCTGCCTGCCCACGCCTTCTGAAGCGTTTCAAGATCCGGAGGAGTCGTTACGAACTGCGTGTCCGCCGGTTTAGCCGGTCTTTTTATCAGATCACCTTCGACCTTTGCCTGGCGCGCAATGAGATCAACAATGCTCTTGAATTTGCGCTCTTCCGCATAACCGCGTGCCGTTTTACTTGTTTTGAAATGGATCTTGTTGATGTCTGCTCTGAATTCAAGCAGAGTTTTTACGACTTTTTCGTGACCGTTCATGCTTGCAAACATAAGCGCGCTGACACCGTCGACCGTGACATCGTTGATTTTTGCGTTGTTGTAAAGCAGAAATCTGACCATTTCGTCGTGGCCGTATCTTGCAGCATCCATGAGCGGAGTTTCTTTGTATCTGTCGGAATTGTTGACCTCAGCGCCTTTTTCAACGAGGAATTTGACAACTTCGAGGTTGCCTTTTTTGGCAGCCCACGAAAGCGGGGTCTCGTCGCGGTAGCCGTCCATTACATCGACATAAGCCTGTTTTGCGACCAGCTTTTTCACGAGTTCGAGATTTCCGTGCCATGCGGCCCAGTGAAGAGGATAAACGCCGCTCTTGTTTTTGGAATTGACATCGGCACCGGCTGCAAGAAATTTTTCGACAAGCGCTGTGTCGTTAAGTCTGGCAGCTTCCACGAAAGCATCGGGATCATTGGAAACTTTGACGTTTTTCGAAGAAGACGAAGCCTTCTTTTCAGTTTTTGCCGGAGCGCTTTTCTGCGGTTCGCCATCCGGTTTGGTGTCGGAAGTCCCGCACGATACAAAAGCAACGAGAACAAGCAAGAAAAGTAAACGAACGATTTTCATAACTCCTCCTATTTATTGTCGGACAATTCTTCAGAAACAACAAGTTCCATTCTCTTTTTTATAAATTCGGCGTTCTGTCTGTCGCCGTGTTTTTCAAAGTATGAAAGCTGGAGAGCCAGATATTTCAGAACAGCTTTTTTCCAGCCCTCTTTCGAAGCAGCATTTACGGCTATCCCTGCCGTTTCCGCATTATAGCAGCCGTTTTTCACAAGAAACGAAGCCTTTATCAGGACAGCAGTCGGATCTTTTTCGGAAGACAGAGCTGAATTTGCCTTTTCGACACTGCAGTTATCCAAAATGCCGGCAGTATCGCGGTATTTTTCGGGAATATCCTCCGCATTGCGTACTTTGCCTGAAACAAAATTGTAGTAGGCTATATTGTCCTTGTTTTTCAGAAGCGGAAGCATCTCCGCAGCTTCGCGGCATTCCGAATATTCGAGGAGCGCGAACTCAGTGATGCACTTTGTCAGATAAGCCTTCACGATCTCGTCCGGATCGACAGTCATTCTAAAATCTTCAAGCATTTTGTCGAAGTATTTCGAGGCGTAGCTTTCGTTGCCGATAAAACTGCTTTCAATGAAATTCACAGTATCGGCCGCAGCATTCTGCTTCCAAGTCGGGATATGCCCGGCACCGCATGAAACCAGAATAAAAAGCGATAAAACAGAGAGAAGGACTTTCATCACGGCAGCTTTATCTCCTTGTCCTGAGTAGTCGGAAGCACTTTACGGACATCTTTGACCATCGAATTTACCGAGTTGATTATCGAATCGAGATCCTTCCTGAGGACATCCATATCTTTCGTTCCTTCCTGAAGGTTCTCGCCGGATTTGATGAGAGATGCGATCAGAATGTCGAGATCTGCCATTTTTTTATTCACATCCTCGACTATCAGATTGACTTTGGAAAGCGTTCCTTCGTCGCCGAGGATCTGGTCGTCGGCCTTGACGAGCGTCTTGTTCGCGTTGCTTACGAGAGTTTCGATCTCGCCGAGAGAGTTGTTGAGGTGCGTGACTCCTTCGCGGAACTGTGCCGCAGCAGCCTTGTCGCCTGCCATCATCTCGATTATACCGCGTTTTTGTGCCAGATCACCGGTGATCTTCTCAACATGAACAAGCGTTTTGTTGAGGTGGCTCTCCTCGTCGGTAAGTTTTTTAAGATTCGTCGCGATTTCGTCGATTTTTTCGACCATCGGCTGAAGTTTTTTGATGACTTCGTTGATATCATCGACCATTTTAGTCTCGAAAATATAGTTGCGGTCAGCCGGAGTCTCGCTGAGATTCGGTGTCGTCACGATGAATCTCGAAGAACCGATAAGCGGCCTTTCGAGAGTGAAAACCGAGCTTTTATTGATGCGCGATGCATGCTCTTCAGGCACTTTGACAAGAACTACGACCGTTCCTCTGTTGTCGAGCTCGAACCTTTCGACTTTTCCGATCTCGAAACCGGAAAAAAGAAGCGGCATCCCCTCGGTGATCCCCTCGCCTGTGGATGATGAGAGAGTGAAATAGAGGTGGTTCGTGAAAACGTTTTTCCTGATGAGGATAAATACAACGAAAGCTACGATCATAAAAACCGAAAGAAGCAGAAACAATCCGACTCTGAAATTCGCGGAACTCTTCAAAACACACCCACTCGACAAAAATCAAAACAAAAAAACCGGAGTATTATAAGGATGGAAGAAATTAAGTAAATTTTTATCTTTGAAAAAGAACGGCGGCGAATCTTTTTTTGTTTTACCACCGGAGTCATTTCTTGCTAAAAAAATTTTTTGTGCTACACTCTGCCGCTTGTTTTTTTGTTGACCTTTAAAAATGGAGATAGATGTGACAGTTAACACATTGAATTTATTAGGTAAATTATTGATAACGCAGGAAGCTGCCCAGCAGGGCGGAGCTATGGGAATTTTAAACATGCTTCTGCCGTTTATCCTTATTTTCGGAATTTTTTACTTTCTCGTCATTCTTCCGCAGAGAAAGCAGATGAAAAAACACAATGAAATGCTGAATCAGCTTAAAAAAGGCGATACGGTTATGATGAGCAACGGTTTTCAGGGCCGCATTGCAGAGGTCAAAGACAACGAACTCAAAGTCGAGATCTGCTCAAACCCGAAAGTCGTCGTCACCGTGCAGAAATCAGTCGTTTCAAGCGTTGTAGCGAAAGGAACTGAAGAGTAAAAACATATAAAAGGAGATTGGTTGTTATGGAAAGAAACTGGTTGGCAAGAGCGATTTTTGTTCTTGTTGTTATTGCCGCAGCCGCAGTCGCGCTCATTCCGACTTTCATCGACACGGAAGCAAATCCGTGGGCGGAGAAAATCAACAGCGGGCTCAGTCTCGGCCTTGATCTTAAAGGCGGTATCCACTTCGTTCTCAGCGTAGACACCGAAAAGGCTGCTACCGACAGGCTCGACCGCAGAACGGACGAGATCAGAATCAGACTTGACGAGGAGAAAATTCCTTACGAAACGGTTAAAGTCCTTCCCGAAAGCTACGCTATCGAAGTAACGCTTGCAGACGGCGCGAACAAAGATTTGTTCAGAGACAAGGTCATCGACTACTTCGGCGACCTCAAAAAGACCGGAAGTTCCGGAAATTCCTACACTCTCACGATGAGAGACGAATACGTCCAGCAGCTCAAGACGAACGCTGTTGACCAGACGCTTGAAACGCTCCGTTCGAGAATCGACGAACTCGGCCTCAAAGAGCCCATCGTTACGAAACAGGGCGAAAACTCGATCCTTGTACAGCTTCCCGGCTACAAAGATGTCGAGAGAGCAAGAAGCATCATCGGTCAGACGGCTCAGCTTGAGTTCAAGATCGTTGCTGAAGACAAAGATCCGCTCGGTGAGTATCAGGGCGAAGTTCCGGAAGGGATCACGCTTGTTACAGGCAGAGGTTCGAACGCTGAAGGCGCAGTTTTCACTTACAAATATGCGACATCAAAAGACCGCACAAAACTCCGCGAGTTCCTGAAAGACAAAGCTCCGGAAGGGACCGAATTCCTTCTTGAAGAGACCGATTTGGCTGACGGAACGAAAGAGTATATGTCATGGCTGCTTTACCGTCAGGCTTACATCACCGGCGACATGCTCACCGACGCGAGAGTTTCGATCGACCAGCAGAAGAACAGACCGTATGTCAGCATGAACTTTGATAAAGTCGGCGCAGAGATCTTTGCAGATGTAACGGGTAAAAACATCAAACGCAAAATGGCGATCATCCTTGACGAGAAAGTCAACAGCGCACCTGTTATCCAGTCCAGGATCGAAGGCGGCAGCGCAATGATCACCCTCGGCGGAAACGGCGATTACAACTCGATCTTCGAGGAAGCAAAAGACCTTGCACTCGTTCTTAGAGCTGGTTCGCTTCCTGCTCCGGTAACATTCGAAGAAAACAGAACGGTTGGTCCGAGCCTTGGTCAGGACTCCATCGAAAAAGGTAAAGTCGCAGTCTCTGTCGGCTTTGCAGTTGTCGTTGTCTTCATGTTCCTTTACTACGGTTTTGCAGGACTTATCGCTGACCTCGCCCTTTTCCTCAACCTTCTTTTCATCATGGGTGCGATGGCGACATTCGGCGCAACGCTTACCTTCCCCGGCATCGCAGGTATCCTTCTTACGGTCGGTATGGCAGTTGACGCGAACGTTATTATTTTCGAACGTATCAAAGAGGAGCTCAGGACCGGAAAGGCTCTTGAAGCTTCGATCGAAAGCGGTTTCAACAAGGCATGGTCGGCAATTTTCGACGCCAACCTCACAACTGCGATAACATCTTTCGTTCTCTGGGAGTTCGGTACCGGCGCGATCAAAGGTTTCGCAATCACGCTTCTCATCGGTATCTGCTCGAGTATGTTCACCGCGATTTTCGTGGCGAGAGTTGTTTTCAACTATTTCCTGAAAGCACACATCAAGATGTTTTCACACGTTAAATAAGGGAGTTGAAGATGAAATTAAATGAACTCAAAATAGATTTTATCGGCAAATCAAGAATACTTTTCCCGATTTCGTGCGTTCTCGTAGCGATTTCGGTTCTTCTTGTCATTTTCAAGAGTTTCAACTTCGGTATCGACTTTGCCGGCGGAACCGAAATCCAGATCAAGGCTGACGGCGTAACGCAGCAGCAGGTCAGAGAGGTTATGGGTCAGTTCGGAGCAAACGACATTCAGCAGTTCGAAGGCAAGCAGAACGAATACCTCGTCCGCTTCAAAAACATTTCGATGGTTGACGATGCAACGATCAATGCTTTCCTCGATGCTGCAAAAGCAAAGTTCAGTGATGCGAAAATGCTCAAGACCCACTTTGATTCGCAGGTAGGCGACAGAGTCGAGATCTGGTTCGACAAAGAGATCCCCGAAGCTGACATCAATGCGCTTATCGCAGAGACCAAGCTTCCGGTTATCGAAAAAGATGCGATCAAATACAACAAAGTCGGAGACAGACACATCTACAAACTTATGCTCAAAGGTATGACGAACGAAATCGTCAATGCGATCGACAACATCAATAAAGAAGCGAAAGCAGACCTCGTAAGAGTCGAACTTGTCGGCCCGAAAGTCGGCCAGCAGTTGAAACTTTCCGCGATCATGGCGGTTTTCTATGCTCTTATCGCGATCCTTGTCTACATCGCGTTCAGATTCAACTTCATGTTCGCTCCGGGCGCTGTTCTCGCTCTTTTCCACGACGTCATGATCGCTCTCGGAATCTGGTCGCTTTTCGGATTCTCGTTTGACCTCACCGTCGTTGCGGCGCTTCTTACGATTGTCGGTTACTCGATCAACGATACGATCGTCATTTTCGACAGAATCAGGGAAAACATGAAAGACCCGAACAAGGGCGCAACCCTTGCTGAAAAGATGAATACAAGTTTGAACGAGACTCTGCAGAGAACTTTCCTCACTTCGATCACGACTCTTTTCTCAGTCCTCGCGCTTCTCATTTTCGGCGGCGAAATCATTTCGGGTTTTGCAGGCGTTATGTGCATCGGTGTTGTTGTCGGTACCTATTCTTCGCTTTTCATCGCTTCGCCGATCACGCTTTACATTGAAAGATACATGAACAAAAGAAGAGGAACAGCAGCCTAAATGAAGCCTAAATGGCAAATACTCAATCCTGATCCGGGCAAAATCGATACTTTAAGCAAGACGCTCGGTATTTCCAAGACTGTTGCGACTGTCCTCGTAAACCGCAGTATCGACAATGTCGAAACTGCGAGCATGTTCCTTCAGGCGAAAATCAAATCGCTTCCCGATCCGTTCCTTCTGAAAGATGCTGAAAAGGCTGCCGGAATCATAATCGACTACATCAAAAACAAGAAAAAGATAGTGATTTACGGCGATTACGATGTCGACGGTATCACTTCGACTTTGATCATGTATCAGTTCCTTTCGCATCTTGGTGCAAGCGTTGACCACTACATTCCGCACAGACTTGAAGACGGTTACGGGCTCAACACCTACACTTTGGAAGAGATCGCGACAAACGGCGGCGAGCTTGTTATCACGGTCGACTGCGGAATTACAAGTGTCGATGAAGTAAAATACGCCAAAGATCTTGGTCTTGCGACGATAATCATCGACCATCACCATGTCGGCGAAACGGTTCCTCCGGCTATTGCGATCGTCAATCCGCACCAGCCCGAATGCCAGTATCCGTTCAAGGAGATGGCGGCTGTAGGCGTTGCTTTCTCGTTCCTCATGGTTTTCAAAAAAATAGTCGAAAAAGACGGATTCTTCACAGGAACGCTTCCGAATCTGGTCGAATATTTAGATATCGTCGCACTTGGAACGGTCGCAGATATGGTCCCGCTTCTTGAATCGAACAGGATCTTCGTAAAATACGGCCTTACTCAGATGCAGAAAAACCAGCGCCCGGGACTTCTGGCACTGGCAAATATCTGTGGTTTGAAATCGCTCAAAGAGATCACTCCTTCGGTCATAAGCTACAAAATGGCTCCGCGTCTCAATGCGGCCGGCAGGATCGGAAACGCGATAAAAGGTCTTGAACTTATCGAAAGCACTGATTACGAAGCGGCGCTGAAGATGGCGGAAGAGCTTAATTTAACTAATGAATACCGTCAGCAGCTCGAAGCCGAGATTTTTGATCAGGCTTTAGCGAAAGTCGAAAACAGCGATATTATTCAAAAGCGAAATTCGATCGTTCTTTATTCCGAAAAGTGGCATCCCGGCGTCATCGGGATCGTCGCGTCGCGCCTTGTTGAAAAG